>OIYS01000254.1_pt1 | contig 39488 bp, 44 predicted proteins | sample 1588271 | NCBI WGS metagenome assembly OIYS01 (sample SAMN03283286) | human gut metagenome | biome: human-associated habitat; material: feces | host: Homo sapiens | place: Peru | collected 2012
AGCTTTTATTACTTTATCTAAACCAAATGCTAGTAATATAGTTTTTGCTTTTTCCTTACTAAGTTTATAGTTCACGTTATTACAAAAAGACATAAGAGTTTTTAAATCCTTATTAAAAGTATTATCTTCTTCCTTCTTTTCTCCAGCTTCTTCTTTAGAAGAAGATATATTATTTATATTAGTATTATTTAAATCAGTATTATTTGTATTAGTATTATTATATACCCCCCTTTTTGCACTCCTCCTTTTTCCACCTACTCCATTATCCACACCCTCCTTTTTAGGGGTATGGATAGAATGGCTTGTTTCTGCGATTTCTGTTACTTGTGGTTCATCTAATAGTTCATACTCGTAGTAAAAAAAACCTTTTTCTCCCTGCATTTTGTATTGGATTAAATATCCAGAATCTTTTAATTCTTTCCACGCACTTTCAAATGCTTTTTTTCCTTCGGCACAGCTTTTTAATAAAGTTGTTTTATATAATGTAAAATCTTCTATAGTTATATAAGATTGGATAAGCGCATATAAACCTTTAGCTTTTAAACTTAAATTAGTATCCCTTAAAGCAACATTGCTTACTTGTGTAAAATATATTTTCTTCTTTCTAAATCTTCCGTTATTATTATTCATGTATTTCTCCACCTTTCATTTTGGTAAAGAAAAAAGCATCTGCTACCATGTTAACAACTATCTCGGTAACAAATGCTTACAAAAAACTTTTTTCCTATACAAAAAATTATTGTATTAACTTATGTATATATGCTATAATAAGTGCATATAATAGTTAACAATTAAGTCAATCGACTTAGATAATTTATATAGGAAAAACGTCTTTATTGTAAAAATGTTACTTAGATACTGTGGGTATCTTTGTAGCTACTTAGTAAAAGGTCGGCAAACCAATTATTAAGCAATAAAGGCTTTTTTCTTTTTTTATTTATATAAAATTTTTTCAAATTAAAATTCTTATTAATCTAATTGTAAAATATTACAAATCTTACTATATAAATGGTTAAATTTCTTAATACTATAATAGCATTATAAAGTGCAATATGCAAGTCCTAAATTACTTAAAAATCGTTTAATCATGCGTGTTTACATAATATCATTTTAAATTTTTATATATATATTTTTTTAAAAAATCCTTACAAATGGCTTTATTGCTATATAGTTAAAATTTAATAACTGGTTTAAAAAAGCAAAAATTTTTTTAATAAATCTTTAAATACCCGCAAGAATGGCTTTATTTTAATAAAAACTAAGTAAATATTCATTTTTTATTTTTATAAAATCATTTTAAATTTTTATATATAAAGGAACTTATTATGATTACAACGGAAATACTCAGGAATCGTTAGGTCAAAATATATGTAGAACAATGAATGGAATATATGGATTTGATCATATTCCTGCTGGAATTGCATTTTCTAAATTAGTTGGAAACTTAGAAAAAGATGATAGAGATATATTCACAGAAGCTTGTTCATATGAATTAGCAAGATATATTTATAATAAACTTAAATAAAAATATAATTAAATATTGGGAATTAAAATCTACTCTTAATTTAAAGGGTAGATTTTTAAATATTAACAATTTTTAGTTGAGAAATGTTAATCTATAGTGTATTATAGTTCACATGAAGGGGGATAGCATATGAAATATTTAGCTTACTTTTTAGGATATTATGGTATAGTTTTAAAAATTTTAACCTTAATTTTTATTTTTATATTAACATACGGTTATAATCACACTTTCAGTTTAGATTATTTGCTTTTTGCTATAGTTTATTTAATATATTTTATCATACTAAATAAAATCATATTTCAAGAAAAATATTATTATAAAGTTAAAAATATATTTAATATAATATCTATAATAATATCTTTGATTATACCTTTGATAGAATATAGAAACTTAAATAGTGTATTATTAAATAATATTATATATCCAATAGGAATTTCTTCCCTTATACTCCAAATTAGTAATAAAAAAAAATAATATAATAGCCTAATTATATTTATAAAATATAACAAAAAATTAATAGTTTTAGAGAGCATATAGAAGGGAACTACATAAAATTAAAAGTAGTCTTAGTAATTTTTCTTTAATAAAATTCTAAAAATCTATTAGAAATAGACTGAAAACTAATTTAAAACAATTTTTTTTATTAATTTTATTCAAAAGGCAACCTAATTAAAATAGGAGGAGTACATTACAAAAATATCAAAATAACTATAATATGAGATATTATTAACAAAAGTATCAAAATAAATTGACTTATAGTTTAATTAACTGTATTATAAAAGTGTTAAATAAACTTTAGTTATTTTGATACTTTTTAGAAAAAAGGGATAATAGATTAATTGAAATCTACTATCCATTATTCTATTAGTTTAATTCAAAAAAGATTAACAACAATTTACGGATATCTTTAAAGTAAAATATTTATCTTTACGAACATATATTTTAGTTGTTTTTGATACTCCGTTAAGGTGTACCTTCTTATTAAAATTTAGTTTAGATACTTACAACTAGAGATTATATTATTTATTTTACTAATTTACAAAATCATGTATTTATTGTATAATAAATCTATAGATTATCTATAGATACTCTATAGGTATATAAAAGGAGTGAATTAATATGGCAAATACATTTTTTCCTGTAGTTTCAACATTTGTAAATGCGACTGCTGGATATCATCCTCAAAATACAGATTATAAAGTTTCAATAGGTTATGAAATCAACGATGGAGATAGTAACTGCTTAGTTTTTAAAGTTCAAATATGTTATGATGGAAAAATATCGGGTCGTAGAAGTCCATCATTTCCTATTGACAGTCCAGATTGGACAAATATAAAAAGTGCAATGGATAAGATTAAAATTTTTTATGATAATCAATCTGCACCTACATTATCTAAACTAAGAAATTGTATAATATAAATTTTGGAGGATTTTATATGGGTTTTTTTGATTTAAAAACTACTTGTGGAATTTGTAATAATGAAACTGGTTTAAATAGATATAAAGTAAAGAAAAGTAATGTATGGATATGTGCTAAATGCTTAAAAAAAGCTGGAGGATTTACAAACGTAAATGTTTCTAAGAATACTATTGAAGAAATAAAACAATTTATAGATGATAATGAAAATAAGGCAAATTTAAAACAAGAATTAATAATTGACAAGCCTTTGCAAATAGCAGAAGGAATGTATAAATATTGCTTGGATAATAAATTTGGTTCTGGGTTTAATGAAAATTGGGGTATAAAGCACTTTCGTGTATTAGAAAATAATTTAATGAATGACGAAGAAGTTAAAATGGCTTTTATTGGATTACATAACTACAAATCTGGAACTAAACATGATGGATATTTTGCATATGCAGTAACAAATAAAAGAATTATATTGGGGCAAAAACAAACTATAGCTGGAGAAAAATTTAACACTGTTTCTTTAAATAATATAAATGATATTACATTTAAGTCTGGATTAATGTTTGGAATAGTAACAATTGATACTATCAAAGAAACATTTAATGTAGCATTAAGCAAAAATTTTGCAAAAGCAGTAAACACTAGAATCAATGAAGTTATTGAAGAAGTTAAGGGTATATCAGTTAATAAAGTACGGGTAAGTAATAATACTAGTTCTGTAGCTGATGAGATACTAAAATTTAAAGAATTATTGGATATGGGAGCTATAACTCAAGATGAGTTTGATGCTAAGAAAAAGCAATTATTGAATATTTAAATTATAGAAAAAAATAAAGGGCTAATAGAAATTAATCTACCAGCCCTTTACTAAGTTTAGTATTATTACAAAGATTTTAGCTTAATTATAATAACATAAATCCTGTTAAAATGTAAGTTTTATTAAATAATTATATTGCTGTGTCTAATAATTGAGCTTTTTTATTTATATATTCACACAGCTCGCTAACTTCATTTTTTTTATCAATATTTAGGGTTATTATTTTATTATTACTATTAGATTTAAGATAATTTATTAGATTATTTGTTTCAGTATCATCCTGTATATCAGATGACTTATATAGTAGATGAATTTTAGCGTCTTCACTTTTCAATGAATTTAACATTAATTGAATTTTTGCAAACCATTCTGTATTTTTGTTTGAATTACTTATTTTAGGGATTGTTTGCATGTAATTCCAAACATCGTTTTTAAATGTAAAATCTATTTTGATTTTTAAATCATCTAAATTTTCTATTGGATTTAATATAATATCGCTTTTTACCTTTGTTCCTAATAATTTTTCATGCTCAAATATATTTCTCATATATTTTTTTGCTGATACTGTTATAGAATCTTCTTTTATGATGTGTCTTTCTCCTACGTAACGTTTTAAAATTGAATTAAAAAATGAATCTATATCTTTCGTATAAGCAAAGTTAGGCTTACTTAAGAATAATTCATCAGATAATTTCTTTTCAAAAATCTTATCCATAAAGTTTTCATCATGATATGATGCAATATTTATTGAACCAACGTCTCCTAATAATTGTTTATTATTATTTAAATAGAACTCTAAAACTTCTTTATTAGTTTTGTATTTTAATAAATCTACTTTTGTATCTAGTATTGCTTTTAGTTTGGATGAGTTTTCGTCTAGTATATTTAATCTAATTGCTCGTTCGTTGTAACAATACAGCAGTGCTCCAACATTTAAAGTTTCATTTCTAATTTCATCGGCTGTATATCGTATTATGCTGTAGTAGACTTTGTGTTTTTGCTGTTCCATTCTAAAATCCCTCCTCTATAATTAGAAAAAGCATTATTATTGGCCATAAATTGAATAATATGTCTAATTAATTCCTTTTGTTTAAGTATAAAATTTTTATAGTATGCAACTTGAACTTCTTTTTCAACAAACCATTCATTAGGAATTACTTCGATCCAGCTGTCTATCATTTTCTCATCTATGGCCTCTATTTTATTAACAATATTTAAAAATGAATGATTAACTAAATCTTCTAAATTAATATGCTGTTCTAAAGCTCTGAACATAATTCCTCCACCACTAAAATCTTTAACAACTGACATAAATAATTGGACATAGCAGTCAGCTAATTTTGGGGAGCTTAATATGTTTATTTTATTTTCACTCCATTGAGGGCCTCCAAAAGCATGCCCATGATCTATTGCATAAATTTTTCTATTATCTTCATTTTCTGAATTTAATAATATATTACCTTCATTTTTTAGTCTATCAAAATTAAATATAAGTATATCGAACGCCAGTATTTTTGCTATATCATCTTTATTTTTAATATTTTTTATAAAATTATTCCATGATTGTTTTATTCTTGGTTTATTCATACGGAATAAAGTATCATAGTTTTCTAAAATATTATTTTCTAGATTTTTCAATTTCTTTGTCGCAAAATATTTTCCGTTTTCAAACCTATATGAAAATCTGATTGTAGGATCTTCTTCACAAAATTGACCATCTACATATGCAATAACTGCTTCAGGCATTGGAATATCTAAATATAGTCCTATTTGGTAAGAAAGTAATTCATTAATAAACATACAATTAAATTTTGTTATATTACCATTATTATCAATATTTTCATTCTTTAATATATATTCTTCAAAATCATTTCCCATTATTAAAACTGGTCTACTCATTCCTTGTCCAAGGCTCTTTAAAAATGTTACGACTTCTATTTCATTTATCACCTAAACCCCTCCAAAATCCATCTATACTATATAAAATAACTAAAATATTTTCCTATACAAGATAAGTATTCTAATTTATTTAAGTTAATTTTAGAATAATATAGGAATTTTGTAAATGAAATAAGTAGGAGATACTAGAATGTATAAACCCTATTATAAAAATTATCTATAAAATCACTTCCAACTGGTAAATCTTCTTCTCTTACAAAATACTGCATGTTTCCATTATCGCCAAGGCACTTAACCGATAGCTTATAGGCTTGTACATTAACATTTTCTCCTGTAGTTTCTGCATCCAGGGTATTTAATGTAACTAAACAATTATAGTAAGTTATAAATTCCCTATTGCCAAAATTATCTGTCCTTACAAGGCTTACAGCACATCTGCTACTTTTATTATCTTTTTTTATAATATAGCCACCGTTAGCATCTATTGTAGCTCCTTGTAACCTTGCTAAAGCTGTAGTATTAATACTGTAAATTTCTAGTTCCAGATCTATATCTTCTATTTTGTCATTTATAGCAATTTTTCTTGTTGCAGTACTTATGTATTCTGTTTTTCTGTTTACACTTGCAACTGCTGTTTTAGCTGTATCAAAGATGTAGTTTTCTCCATAGTTAGAACCTTCTTTAAAGGCTATTAAAACATCTTCTAAGCCTGTTATTATCTTTATATCGCTCATTTTTATTCCTTTCTATTTTTATATTACTCCAGCACGTCTAAGCTGTTGTTTTTGTCTATAAGCCATTGTTTCCATGTTTGATTTAACATCAAACTCTGTCTTGTTAGTAACTTCATAATTATTGTTAAACGTTACATTACTAGCTTTACCATTGTTAGCTAGAGCAGATTTCATCTCTGCACTTAACCCTCTTATTGCATCTCTTACAGCACCAGCAACTTGGTTAGACACTTCTTGCTTAACGCTAGCTTCCATAGACTTTACACTATTAATGTGGTTAGTAATTTTAGTACCCTTAGGTACATAAGCCATACCATCATTTAAATTCATCACCGATCTACTATTATTTTCCCAAAGCTCCCAACCATTTTCGTTAACGCGAGCAAAACCTTCTTTAGCACTTGCTGTTCCTGTATAATAACCGTTTAAAGCGCTAAGACCAGAGCTATCTACCCTAACCTTAATAACTTTCTCTGGTGGTAAGCTGTTGGCTTTATTTCTAATGTTATCTAGTAGGCTTAAAGATCCATTTTCATTCACTTGCACCTGGCATGGAGTACCATTTAATTCCAACATAGCTGTTTTAGTACCATCTACGGCTGTTGTTACTTCATCTGCGGATATAATTATGTTTCCGTTAGCATCTATAATGTTCCCTGATGTATCCATGGATGTGTTCCCAAGCTGATTTAAAGCCATTTCTACTTCTGTTTTGTGCTTAATGTAGTCTTGCCCAGTCTTAGCTAAATTTTTAGCTATATCTGCTGTATATCCGCCAGCTTTACCGCTGTAAGTATCGTAACAACCCAAAATTTCTCCTGTCTTTTTATCTACTTCTACATACACATCTCGCCAAGTTTTACTAGTAGAATTATACATATTATACATTCCAGATTCTGTTATTTGGTTCAAGCCTTCATAACTGCTTGTAAGCTTTTCTAGTCTTTTTTGGGCGCTTTTATCTTCGTTTGTTAAAATTTCTCCGTTTAGTTTGTTAATTTGGTTTAAAATTTCAGGGTTCTTTTCTCCTAAGATTCTTAAATATTCATTGTAAAGATCGTTTTGAATTTTTATTTTTTCATCACGTTCTTTAGTTTTCTCTGTAATCTGTTGCTCTATTGCGGTTCTTTCTTCGCCAGTAGCAGTTTCTAATGCTTGCTTTAATATTTCTAAATTAGTGTCATAACTCGCCTGGATTGCAACAGTTTCCTCATCCCTAATTTTAGCTTTTTCTACCATTAATGCGCTAGCACTTTCTAAATCTACGCTAGCAACTCTTGCATTAAATTCATTTTTTGCATACATTATTTCTTCTTGGGTAGAACCTAAAGCTTCTAGTTCTAGTTCTTTAATCCTAGTTAATTTTTCTTGCACAGCTTGTATTTCTTGGTCATTCAGCGCTCTACCTTCTTCTATTGCAATTTGCTTTATAGCATTAATTTCTTCCTTTAATCTATTAGTTTCACTTATTTGTGTATCATAATTTCGATTTAAGAAATCAAGCACTTTTTGTTCGCTCTCTGTTATAACGCCATCATCTGCAAACATAGATTTCATGCTCGCTTGGGCTTCTTCTTTTCTGCTGTTTATAGTGTCTATACTACTTTGTACTAAGTTATTAACCTTGGCATCAAACATAGCGATTTCATCTTCTGTTAAGACTTCATCTAGGTTAATTTCTCCCAGGAATAATGCAAATTCGTTTAGGCTTTTAGTGTTTTCTTCTACTGCCGACCTAAATTCTTGGCTTATATTTTCGCTAAAGTCCTTATAAACTAATCCACTTGCAATTAATTCTTCTTTACTTTTAGCAAAGCCACCATTAAGGCTATCTATAATTAATTCTAAAGCATTCATATCATCTGTAGATTTTAAAACGGTATCATTCATGTAGTCGGAGTTAGTTTTATAGGCTATAACACCAGCTGTTAATCCAGCTAAAACACCTGTTAATGGTAATGCTATAGAAGATAAAGCTCCTAAAGCTGTGCTTGCTACTGTAGTTGTTCCTGCTGTCGTTGCCATAGCTGTTCCAGTAGTAGCAAGCGCCGTATTTGTTGCCATACTTGCAACCTGTGCAGTACCAAATTTACTTGCTAAACTCCCAACTGCTTCTAGCGTTTTACCTAACCCACTTGTTAAACTTCCTGTAGTTTTTAAAACAGCTCCTGCCCCAAAACTAAATAATCCAAATTGCACTATAGCTTGCTGTGTACCTTCGCTAAGACCACCAAACCATTCTATTAAATTGCTTAGGTGTCCAATTAAATCGTTAACATGTGGTAATAATTTTTCTCCAATTTGTATTCCTAATGCTTCTAATTGGCTTTTTAACTTAGTTACGTTACCTTTTGCTGTGTTTTGCATTGTTTCAGCCATTTCCGCCAATGCACCATTACTATCTGTAACTTTAGATTTTAGGCTTGTATATTCTTCATTTAGACCGCTAAGCAAGCTATTTAACGTATCTATATTGGTCTTACCACCAATCATGGCAAGGTACATATCCCTTTGTTCTTCGCTACAATTAGCTAGTGCTGTATCTAATTCTTTTAAAACTACTTCTATGCCCTTAAATTTTCCTTCGTTATCGTATGCATTTATACCTAGTTCTTGCATAGCTGTACCTGCTTGCCCTAACCCGCTTGTTAGGTTTATTAGAACAGAAGATAAAGCATTACCAGCTTCGCTACCCTTTATACCACGGTTGGCTAATACCCCTAACCAGGCAGAGGATTCTTCTAGTGGTACATTTAGGTTTTTAAGTGTACCCCCTACCCCAATGTAAGCTTCCATCAGGTCGCCAGCGGTGGTATTACTACTTCTCTGTGCTTGTGCCACAATATCTAAATATCTACCTAAATTTTTAGTTTCTATGCCCATAGCACTCATACTATCTGTTGTTAAATCAGAGGCTCTAGCAAGATCTAAATTTGTCGCTTCGCTTAATCTAAGGATAGGCTCTGTTCCTTCTAGAATCTGCTGTACATTCCAACCCGCTAAAGCTTGGTACTCCATTGCTTTTGCACTTTCTGTTGCACTTTTAGAAGTTGTAGCACCTAATTCTTTAGCTTTATTGGAAAGTTTTTCTAGGTCTTTTCCTGTTGCACCAGAAATTGCGCTAACCTGTGCCATACCTTGTTCAAAATCCATCGAAACTTTAGTACTATATCCAGCAAAAGCAACCATAGGCGCAGACATAGCCATTAAACTTGTACCAGCTTGGCTCATCCCTTGTCCAAAACTCTGCATCTTTTGTCCTGTATTTTGTAGACTTTCCCCTAGCTTTATAAAGCCGTTCTGCTGTGTTAAAAGCTGTGTATTACATGCTTGCAATTCCGCTTGTAAATTTTTTAGTTGGCTTTCTGTATTGTTCATAGCTATGTTACTATTATTTATAGCGTTAACATTGTTTTTTATCTGATTTTCTTTTTCTTTGTAAGCTGTAGTAGTTTCCGCTAATTGTTGCCTTAACTCCTGTGCTTCTGCGCTTTCTGCTCCATAGAGTTTTACAGCTTCTTTTAGCTTGGTATTTAATTCTGTCTTCCTGTTCCCTAACTGCTCTAATTCTGTTTTATTTTTATTTAAACTATTAGTATTTTTAGTTATATTATCGTTGTAGGTTTTTAATTTATTTTCTACATTACTTATTTGCTGTGTTAATAATTTTTTCTTATCTGTTAAGCTTTGTATATCATTTCCAGCATTTTTAGAACCACTTCCAAGTAGTTTAAGTTGGCTTTCTGTAAGCTTTATTTGCTTATTAGCTTCGCTTAGTCCCTTAGTAAAACCATCATCTTTAAGAGTTAAAATGGTCGAAATTCTTTTAGTTAAATCTCCTGCCATATAATCTTCCTTTCTTAATTTAAAAAATAGTAAAAAAAAAGGGATAGCAAGTTAGAGTAAGCATTTATTTAACTTACTTTACACTTACTATCCCTATAGTTTTTTATAAATCTAACAGAGAAGTGACTGTTTTCTTCTCTACTTTTTCTTTTGTTTTTCCGTTATTTTCTGTTGCTGGGGCATGTATTTTTATATAACTTGTTAAAAATGGGGTTTCTATATATCTACTATTTAAAATTTCTAATCCCATAATTTGCCTTGGAGTAGATTCTAAAAATTCCTCATAACTCATTCTTAAAATTACTTTACTTATAAAATACATATTATTCCACCAACTTTTAAAATCAGCTATTTCTTCTTCTTTTGTGTCTTTTTTAACTTTTTTTCGGATTCATCTGTCATTTTTTCTTCTGTTTCAACTTCATTGCTTAGTTCTAAATTAAGTAGGCTAAACACTATATCTGCTGTTTGCATAACTTTTACATAGTTTAATCCTAAAATTTCTTCTTCTATTTCCTCTAGAGTTAAGTCCTCATTTGCCATAGCTTGTATAAATATTGGCAATAATTCTAGTCTACTATCTGCATCTAAGCTAAACTGGTTTACAGCTAAAAAAGCATTTCCCGTTAATTTATTTAATTTCTTAAATGCCCTAAAATCGGCTTTTAGTTCTAATTCTTTATCCTTATATTTAACCTTTATAATCTTCTTCTCATCTAACATATTTTTTTACCACCTTTTTTTATTTTTTAATAGTCCTTTACTACAACTATCTTAATCTTTAATAGCTCTAAAAAAGGACTATTTCTAGCCCTTTTAAAATTTTATTCTTGTGCAACTGCTGGCTTTATAACTTGTTTACCCCATTTTTCCATAAATGCTGTCTTCTCTTGTTCTTTCATGTTAGTAGTTCTAACAGCATATTTAAATGTTTTATCTTTTAATTGTATAAAACGTGCTGTATAAGATTGCGCTTGTGCTTCTGCCTGGTCTTCTTTAGTTTTAGCCTTTTCTTCCGCTAAGTCGAATTTACCCTTGTAAAGTGTTAGATATTCATATTCTCCGCCATCTAGAGATTTTTCTACCATAAGCGCTACATAAGGCTTATCTAAACCTTTATCTAAATATCCGCCACCTTCGGCTTTAACTTTTCCCATAACCTCTGCTTGCACTTCTTCATCTAGGCTTTGTACAGTTAAAGTTACTTCTCCTGTAAGATTTCCTAATATGCTTGTTATTTCTCTGTTACTTCCATAAACACTTGTACTATTTTGTGTAGGAGACATACCAAACTCTACAACCATGTCGCTAAATAGCTTAACTTCTCCATATTGTTCATTTTTTTCATCTAAAACAGCATAGTAAATTTTTTCTATACCATCTACAATATTAAAACTTGTTGCCATAATTTATTTCCTCACTTTTCTTTTATTTTATAATATAAAAAAGACTACTAAATTAATTAGTAATCTTACTTTTTAACCATTTCTCTAAACGTATATCTTAAAGCCTTATGGTATAACTTTGTATCATCTTCGTACAGATCCGCAGATGTAATAAAGTTATAGCCCTTTTCTTCCATTACTTTTTCGATAGCTTTTTCTAGAGTGGTAAAATCACCTTTGCTAAATATATCCACCTGGATATAATGGGTATAGGCTAAATTCTTATTACTGCAAAAGTCAGATTTTTTCTTATTATAAAACATATATTCTACATATAAATCTGCACTTTGCGGTGCATGTATATAATAAATTTTATTACCAACTATATCTGTTATACGTTTGTCCATTAAATTTTGTCTTAATTTTTTCTGCATTACTTTAACAACTCCAGTGCAATTAATTCTGCAACCTTATCTTCTACGCTGTTCACGGCATTTGCAAACTTTCCAACGTGTTTTTTGACTTTACTTGATCCAAATTCTTGGAACAAACTATCCCAACCAGTTACTTTAATTTCTGTTGCAACAGCACCATCTACTTTTTTATTAGATTTTTTAATACTATTTTTAGTATATCCTGTTAGAACAGCACTAGCTTCTTCTTTAGCTTCTTTTACCATATCTCCGCATTTGCTCAATACCGCCCTCTGCTTTTGTTCACTTATCTCTAGGTCTTTTAAAGCTTCCAAAACATCATCAAGCCCTTCAAATTTCACGTCTATCATAGAAGAACCTCGCATTTAAAGTCCCAAAAATCTTTATTTGTATCATTAATATAAACAATGTCATAATCGTTGTTTTTATATTTTATCTTATGTGTTAAAGATTTAATATCTTTTAACTTACTACAATTCCTAACTCTAAAACTACATACAACTTTAGAATTATTTGCGTAAGAAGATATAAATTCTTTACCGCTCATGTTTTTATAATTAGCCCAACATTTATAAACTTCTGTTTCCCTAACTTCATTAAAGCCATTATCATTTACTACGTTTTCTTCTAGACAAAAAGTTATTCTATCATTCATTTCAACCATATATAATCACCCCAAACCTCTAATATCTAAGCTGGTTTAGTATAGACTGCATAATAGTTCTAACTCTTTGCTCTGCTTTATCTACTGTTAGATTTCTACTGTTATAAAGTTCGCTTATCATAGCCAGCATGTAGATTTCTGCTAACTCTTGTTTATCTTCTTTAAATTCATTTTTTTCACATAATTTTTTTAAAAATTTTTCTGTTGCAATTATGTAAGTTTCTATAATAATATCATCGTCGTCAAAATCTACTTTAAGATAGTTTTTAGCTTTATTTAAATTAAGCATAATTACACCTCAGTAAAGCATTCAAAAGAATCTACATCTAAAGCGATAACATCTGCATAATGCGATAAAGTAGCTAAAGCAATGTTCTTATTAAATTTAGCACTTTTATTATAACCAATCTCAAAATCGTCTTTATGTACATAAGCTAATGCACTATCTAAATCTGCTACTAATATTCCTTCTATATCTGCACACGCTAGAACCTTAACCCCTAAAATTTCTGCTTTTTCGAGTTGTAGTATCTTAGAAATCATGCAAGGATTACATATAATTACACCATTTTGTTTAGACATAGCAATTCTAGCAACAGCACTTATAAACACGTCTAAATCGAAGTTTTGTGGCTCTTTCTTAGCAATACAGCTAGCCCATGCTTTTTTATTTAAAATAGAATTTAAAGATTTTGCAAAAACTTTAGCTAATAATTCTTTAAATCCTTTTTCTTCCATATCTAAAACTGATCCTGATAAAGGACAATAAGATATTATTTCTTCTAAACTAAACTCTGCTTTACCTAATTGTAATTCTAATTCCTGCACAATATTATCTTCTATTTCTGGTATTACAGGAATACCTTCTGGATAAGCAAAATGCCCACTAGAAATATTACAAACAGGAACATTTAAAGCTAAACTAGCTAAAGATACATTACTGCTTAAATTTTCTATTATTTTAGTCTTAAATTCTTCTTCTGTTATATTACTTTCGTTTATATTTTTAATTAATTTATCTAAGTTACTAATAGTATTCACTTCCTTCCTAAACAAGAAAAGGTAGGTTATAATACCTACCAAAACTTATTTTTTACTTTTAGTCTTTTTAGCAACCTTTACAGTTGCAGGATTAGGGTAAAGTTATTTCCCCAACTTGGTAAACTACGTCGGATTTATCTGTTTGTATACAGTCCACATGGTCTATGACCCTAGCCATGGTTACATTTTTAGTAAATCCAGCTTCTGCAGAATAAGCAAATTGGTAAGTTCCTGCATCTACAAAAGAAGCTCCCATGGCTAAGTTACCATAAAATACTGGTGCTTTCTTAGAAACTGTTTTTAAAGTTGCAGAAGAAAATACAATTACAGGCACTCCATCTACGTACAATGCTTTTGGCTTAGATAAATCTGGTTGTAAGTAAGCAACAGAATTTCCATCTACATTGCTAGCTATATGTGCATAACCGTCTTGGTTTGTTACAATAACACTTCCACCAAGTAAAGCAGGATCTATTTCTGTAGTTAATGCCTTAGATAATGCTTTAACATCTGCTAATGTTTTAACTGTTTTATTTTGCTTTAATGTTTCTACAGCCATTTTGTTATAAGTTGCAACGGCTTTTCTAGCAAAAACTCTAGCTACATAATTAATTAAATCGTTATCAGTCATGGCAAGTAATGTATTTGATAGAGGTATTAAAGCACCTTTTTGCTTTAAAGCAAATTTTACTTGTCTAAATCTTATATCATCAGCTTCTTCGATTTCTGTACCATCTTCAAAATCGATTAATTCTGCAACATTTTCAAAATCTTCCACGGGAAAAGCACCTGTTGTTGCAGTTGTTTTTATTCCACCCAATATGTCTTTAAAAGATTTATTATCTCTAATTAATTCTCTTATTTTAGTAGAAATATCTCCTGGTAGTATGTAAGATTCTCCGTTTATGCTATTCTTAACAGCTTCCTTTTCTGCATCTGTTAATCTCTTATTTGTCATGTCCTTTATTATTGCTCTTAATACATTAACTTTTTCCATTTTATTATCTCCTCTATTTTCAATTTTGTTTTCAATTTCTTGCACTTCTTCTTTTTCTAGAGTTTTAGCAACTTCTATTTCTTTTTTTAAGTTTTCAATCTCAACAAGCTTGTTATGTGCTTCATTTATTTTATTTTCCGCTTGCAAAGTCTTTATTTTATCTTTTACATTCTCTAATTTTAAAGTTAATTCTTCACTTCTTAACATTCTATTATTTACCTCATCTTTATTAATTTTTGCATAAAAAAAGCACTATTATATAAGTGCTAATGCTATTTCTATTTCTTTATTTTTAATAGCTAAATCCTCAGCTATATTTTTATCTTCTATTTTTAGTAAATTTTCTGGAGTATTTTTATACTTAGATAATATTTCTTTATCTGCACATGCTACTAACTGTTTTTCTTCTTCTAGTAAAGTAACATTAAAATATTCAGCTATTTCGGCAGATGTAAGCCAAGTTTCTCTAGATAGCATATTCTTTATGTCATCTTCAGTAACACTCGCATTAGCTTTAGACATATATAAAGGTATCATTACATCATTTTCAATTTTATCTAATATTTCAATTTCTTTTTTCATGTCATTGGCATTTCCAAGTGTCACAGACATAGGCTTATGTAACATTAAAATAGATTGGTTGTATATGTATATGTTATCTGCAACACATGGTAACCAACTACCACAACTAGCACCTAACCCATCTATGTAAGCATTTATAGAAATATTTCTTTCCTTTGCCCTTTTTAACAATGCAATAATGGCTTGTGTAGTAAATACATTTCCACCAGGAGTATTTAAGTACATGTTTAAAGTAGAGTTATCAGGTATTAAAGCTAACTTATCTTTAAAATCTTTAAAAGTAACATCATCTTCAGTCCATTTTTCAGAACCACCTATAATTTCTCCATATACATATAACTCATATATTGCATTATCTTTAGAAATAAAATTATAGAATTTTTTCATCATATCACCCTCCTATTAACAAAATAAAGCTCTCACCCCTACACTTTTTCTCTGTTTATTATCTTATTCTTCTTCTGTATTACTATAATTTACACCCTGTAAGCTTTTATTTTTTTGGTAATCATCGACTTTATCGAGTGCTACATGGTTTAAATCTACTCTTATTGTATCTCCACCTTCTACGCTGTTTAATTCTTCTTTTGCTCTTACTTCGTTTATAGACATAACTCCTTTTTCTAACATTTTAGAGTAAAAAGAAGCCCTTGCTTCATCATTTTCACGCAGAGCGCTAGACACATTTAACCTAAAATAATGGTCTATTCTATCAAATTCGGCGAGTAGCTTATAAGTTAATTCTAGTTCTAATTTATTAATTATAGGAATTAAAGACTGTATAAAGCTCTGGTGTATTTGTACCATGTTGTTATAAGAAGCATTGTCGGTACTACCTAAAAGTACAGGATTTAAGCCATAAATCATTGCTATATCTTCTTTACTAAGTTTCATGTTATCTATAAATTGCTGGTCAACTAGGGACATTTTATTTATAGTATCTAGTTTAATGCCATCATCCAAAACAGCTATACCAGAATTATCGGCATTTAAAACATTCATAAATCCCTGTTTTAATTTTTTCTTAGCCTGATTATCTAGAGAGGATGGAACATTAAGAATACCTTTAATACTGCCATTTCCACCGTTTCTATACATATTTCCAATCATTTCATCGCTTTCGACTCTGTTACTTAGCTTATTTCTTAAACATTGTATTCTACTAATTCCATTAATACCATCTACTGTTAAATCTTTTATATGCAGAATGCTTTCGTAGGGCAATTTAAGTTGTTTATTATCCACATTAGTAAGAACAAATAGTTTTCCATTAATTTTTTCTATGGTAGTAATAGAACTATCTAATAAAATTAATTCTTTTGGAACACCTTTATTAGTTTTAATCCAGCTATAACCATTTCCGTGTAATAATAAATTACTTATCATTGCTTGTAGCCAATCTGCACCAGACATATTAACATTTGGTCTTAATCTTAGCATAGAAATTAACTCATTTCGCACTTTTTCTTTACCATTATCTATATTCTTATAAAGGTTTATTGGCATACGAGAAATTGTACTAGAAATAAGATTAATACAGGCATATACAATATCGCTATTTTTTAAAGCATTATTACTAGAAATAGTTTTACCACTACTTCCAACACCAAAAATTCCTTCTAAACCTAAATTATTGGAAATATTTTTATCTATTTTATTGCTATAATTTTTATAATTCATTTATCTTCACCTCCCTTCTTCTTTAGCTATTAATTTCTTATACTTAATAACCAAGAAAGCTAAAATAAAAAAGCTTGTAGACATAAGCAAAATTCCTACTTTATAACTAATTAAAAATCCAAAAATTATAAAAAATAAAAACCCTATTAAAACAAGGATTTCTTCTAAATAATTTATTAAGTTTTTAAATATTTTATCTTTCATTTTTTCTCCTTACATATAAAAATCGTCTGCTAATATTTTTTTATTTAAGTCAACTTCTTCTTTATAATACATAGCTAACTTATGCGCACATAAAATAGCATCAACTGGATCTATTTTAAATCTACTAGCGTCTTTATCTATTTTTATATAACCATTTCCACTATTGGTAACAATTCTAGCATTACTCATCGCCCATTCTAATAAAGGATCGTATTCATATATTACATTTTTACAATACACTTGTTCTCTAAAATTACTTGTTGGCTCATCTAAATGTTTTGCAGATTGGTATATTTCGTAAACATCATATCCCATGCTATTTAAAGTTGTTATAAGTAATCCAGCATTATGTGGATCTACACAAAAAGCTTTAATATTCCAACCATTTTCTCTACAAGTATTTATACAATATTCTATTACTTGTTGTTGGTCTACAATGGCACTATTAGTTAAACTTACATATCCTTGTCTTAACCATGTGTCATAGGGCTGTTTATCTACAATTTTTCTTTGCATTAAAGCATCTTGATTAGGTATAAAACTATGCTGTTTTATTATAAATTTCATTATATTATTATCAATAATAGGGAATTCAAAACTTACAGAACATAAATCTATCTTACTTGCAACGTCAATACCTATATAAACATCTCTTTCTTTTAGTTTATATGGAATTTTATTAACTTTACATTCTTTAAACTTGTCCATATCCATATACCCATCATTAGCTTTGTTTTGCCACATATTTAAATTCTTAACTAAAAAGCTGGTCATTTTTTGTGGTATTTCTTTAGCAACATTATAGGATTTTTTTAATCCATTTATACCTTCTTCATAAGTAAATAGTAACTCATTCGCTTTCTCCCATACTCTGTAATCACTTATATCATCATTCTTTTCAACTTCGCAAATAACAGTAAAATAATCGTCATTTTTTATAGTTTTATTAAGAATATTACTACAATAAGGATATTCCTGTGTATACATAGGACAGCTTATATTGTTTCCTGCTGTAGAAATTATAATTAATAATGGAGTTTTTTGTGCATTCATGCCAGTTTCTAATGTTTCATAAAAACCATTATCATCATGATCTTTATACTCGTCCAGTATGCCCATTGCTGGATTAGTACCTTCGCCTGATTTTTTATCTTCCTTAGATAATGCTTCTAAAAAAGAGCCTGTTTTTATATGTGTAATTCTATCTCTAGTTTGCTTAAACTTAGTAGATAAGACACTTCCCCTTAACATTAGCTTACATTCATCGAATATTATTTTACTCTGTTTTCTTCTAACACCAGCACAATAACATTCATTTAGATTACTATATTTAGTACTAATAACACTCATTTCATACAATGCAAATCCAGCTTGTAATTGTGATTTTTGCCCTTTTCTACCCATACTTATAAAAGCTTTTCTAAATCTTCTATAACCATTTTTCTTTAAATAAAAGCCATAAATATTACATGCAACAAACTTAGATAAACCAGTTAAAACAATAGGTTGTCCAGCTAAAACACCTTTACTATGCTTTAAATACTTAAAAAAGCTTAACACTTTATTAGCTTCTACTTCATCGAAGTAGAAGGGACATTCTTTATCTTCATCAGCTCTTTTTAAATCATCCAAAAACCTTTTGCAAGCTTGTTTATGTTTTTTACATCTAAACTCATGGTTTATAGTAAAATTACAATATTTAATTAATTCTTCTCTTAAAGTCACTAAATATCACCAAACTCATCTTCTATTTCATTTTTCAACTCTTTAACTTTTATACTTGCAAATCTTAATCTACTATCTATAGTTAATCCAACAAGCCCAGCAAATTTTCTCATCTCTTCTGCATAAAGTTTTTGTATCTTAATTAATGGATTTTCTACATATGTATAAGAGCCATTTGGCATACACTTTTGTATAGTTAACTCCTGCTTATTTAGTTTAGTTGTTGCTTTTATATAATTAGAAAAAGATTCACAATATCCAGCTAAATTATTAACATCTAAATTAGTTATTATATTTAATTCTTTCATTTCTGTAGCTATTCTATTAAATTCTTTTTTAGCTGTTTTATCTTTTAGCCAAGTTGGAATCCTGATATTATCTTCTTTAGCTTTAACCAAAGATTCTTCCAATTCTTTTTGTTTTCTTTGTTCTACAGTTAAATTTCCTGTTTGTAATTCCAATGGTTTTCTTGGTCTAGCCATATTATCACTTCCTTCCTAGCTGACCGATATTTTTTATAGTTTTTAGAAATTTGCAAAATGAAAATTAGCGCGTGGATTTCCGTCCCTTTCCTCCTCTGTTATTCTACAACGGGGGTATTGCCTTAAACTCCACCACCACACCTAACACAATCCATTTTAAAAAAATCTTTACAAAATTATAATTACTATTTTATTAAACTCTTTAATTTCTCCTGCATCCTATCTTTACTAATACTATTCTTTTTATATTCTTTATGAACTTCTTTGTGACAACAATTACATAAACAAATTAAATTATCTAATTCTAATCTTTTATTAAAATCTTCTTTAACTTCGCAAACATGATGAACAACTTCTGCAAACTTAAATACTTCTTTATCCCAACAAAGTTTACAAATATAATTATCTCTTATCTTTGCTTTATCTCTTGCAATCTTCCATTTTCTGCTAGCATAGAAGGTTTGGATGTCCTTGTCGGTTCTCCTACGCCTATAGTCCCTATAGCGCTCCTTAACCCTACTATCTTCTTTACTTGCACATTCTTGGCACATTTTTAAAGAATACTCTATCTTCTTCCCACATTTACAAAACTTATATAACATATAATATATTATCCTTCCTGCAACTATAATTAATAAATAATAAATTTAAGAATTAAAAATTATTTCTTGTGTAATTTTATATAGATAATATAGTTGCACCATAACACATGGTCTATAACTCTAGCCCTATATAAGCCCATGCAAGATATATCCCCTTACAACTATACATATAATAAATAATAATGCCCTATAAAATTTATAAGACATTAAAAACTATATGTACCTGGGGGGCTTTAAACTCCTCTAGTTTCTTTTATTTCTAATTTTATTTCCCTGCATTTATCTAAAAACTTAACTAAATCTACTTCTAAATTTAATCCATCAGCCACGCACATTTCATATTTCTCTTTTAGCTTTCTAACTTCTTCTGTATCTTGTAGAACAAATACTACGTTATTGTATCTATCTAGCTCTAAATCATGATTAACATCTTCTGCATTAATTAATATATAAGCTAGCTTATTTACACTACGCATATACAAATCTCTCATTATCTAAACTCCCTTCTTTTATCGAATACTTTATTTCTTACACTCTCCTGAATAGATAAAAACTCTATTAAATCTTCTATCTCTAAACAAACATTCTCTTTCCTGGCAACATTATAAGCATCTGCTAAAGCCATCGTATCCTTGTTCTTATCTACCTGTACAACTGTTTTACCGCTATCTTCTTCTTTTACAACTTCCCAATTACAACCACTTGCATAAATTATATAGCTAGCTTTATTTACATTTAATATATTTATCTTTCTCATTTTCTAAACCCTCTCTAAACGTTTACTAAAAAATTATAATACTTTAAAACTATTTATATATCCTAAAATCCCCGCTAAAATAACCATTAAGCTATATGTTTTAAAATATATAAAGTTTTCTTTTTGCCACATCCTAGCAAATAAAAATATCCAAACTGCACTTATTAAACTTAACACTATATCCACTTTAAAATACCACCTTAATACTATCTTTATTCTTATCTATAATCTTTTGCATTATATAAAAATTCTTCTGCAAGCAAATCTAACTTATGCCTGTTCGTTACTTCTGGGCATTTAACATTATTAATATTTAATGTCGGCTCATGTATCTCTATTAATCTTTCTTCTATGTAGTAAGTAGAATTTCTGCTTAGGTCTTTGTATTCAACATAGATTACCCTATCAAAACTCTTCTTTTTCCTGTGGTCTAGCACCCTATTATACAAATCTGCTGTACTCCCAACATAAAGAATATTATCTCTACTATCCAGTAACATATATACATAATTACTTATTTTATGTTGCCTATACTTTTTCCAATAATTCTTATTCTTTTGTCTATACTCTTTTTGGTACTCTAAATATTTCTCTTTATTTTTACTTCTATATTCTCTTAAATACTCGTCTTTTATCATCTTTTAAATCCTTCTTTTTAATTTATTTACTCAAAGGATTCTCTCATTATCTTTAATTTTTATATATTTATTTAATTAAAAATATGTATACTTAAACTTTTTATTGTAAATACTTTTGTATACAGTCTACAAATGCCGAAATTTCTCTATCTTCCTCGCTATCATTAAGCCAAGTAAACTCATCTTCTATTAAGTTTATTTCAAAAATATCAGCGTTTTTATCTGTTATAGTTATAATATTATTTTCTATACTAAGACAAACTAAGCTATCTAAATTTATTCTTAATCCATCTGCAATAAGGACGCCATCTAACAATCTTACATAACAGCACTCGCATTCGCATTCCAACAAAGCATCCGCTATAAATCTTTCTTCTAAGCTTATAAGTCTGCTTTTTAATGTTCCATAGTCTATCGCCCTTATTAAATGGTTTAATACAACACCTGGGCTAAACCTAAAAATATCTGTTGCAAATTCTGCATTATAAGCAACATTATCTTTTCTTAAAACTAATAAAACATTAGTTACTTGCCCATCTTCTAAATCATAAAAAGTATCTACATTATCAAAATATTTTTTTAATTCTTGCTTTAATTCTTCTATTTTTCTCATTATTTTTTTACCACCTTTATATATTATTTTGTTTAAATTATAAACATTTTAAATTATAAACATTAACAAGCGCCCAGCTCTGCATAATAACCACTTCCTTTCTTAATTCTTTTTCTCAACAGAAGCAAAAAGAATTACTTGAAAGTATTAAGGAACAAGAAAAAGTTGTTAAAAGGCAGAAGTTGATTTTAAAAAAGATCAATTACAATCACTTTTTTATCTTACTTGCTGGGCGCTTATTATTATTTACAAATATAAATACGGTTTTTCGTGCCTGGAGATTACCGTAAACTCTTGTTATAACATGCAATGTATTTCTACACAGGAGATTCACTCCTTTCAACTCATGGAGGGCATGTTTTAAGTATGTTTAAGCATTTTGCACAGGAGAAGGCAAGGATTGCACTTGCAAGTAAACATACAAACTTTTTCTAATATGAAACGGTAAATAATATTTTTTACTATTTACCTTTAAGAAATTATTAAAAGATTTTAAACCAAAAGAGTCTTTGGAATTGGACATGCAATCCCTCGCCTTTTTTGAATGATTTTATAATCTTTAACTAACCAATTATATAAATTAACTTTTTAAAAATTATAAAAATAAGGGCATAATAATATACACCCTTGAAAATATTATATTGGAGGATTAGTAATATCTTCACCCTCCCTTTAGGCGTAGTTGTGGAACAACTAGCCGTTAATTCTTTCTTTTCAAAATTTTCAAATCTCCTTAATTTTTAAGCATAAAAAAGGTGTAGCAAAAACTACACCTTAGTTAATTATTATTTTGGGGTATTTATTTTTAAATCCCATTTAATTTCAATTTTCTCTCCACAATTAAGGCATTTACATCCATTATGTACTATATATATTCTTTTTTCTTTATTTCCACATTTAGAACAAGTACTTTCTTTATCCTCTAATTCTGATTTTAAATTCATATTCAAGTCACTCCTATAATAATATTTTTATATATTATATATTTCTACATATTTACTTAAATACCTTTAAATTCTATAAAATAAATGTAATACCCCAATGTTTAGAGTGAAACGTAGTGACTTGGGGTTAGAATATACTATATATTTCTTTAAGGCTTACGCCCTTCACCAGCGTCAGTCACTCCGTTCTTTCCTCGGGATTCACTTTTTCCGCTACGCTACAAAAGATGAATGCATTTAGCTTTACTTATCTACTTAATAATTTTGTTCCAGTTTTACTGTTTTATTTATATAATAGATTTTATAGTAAAAGTGGAACATTTGTATTATTATATATATAAATCAACTTCCTTTTTTAGGGACACTTTTATTCATTAGCTAAAAATAATATTAAGATATATAATAAACTCTTTTAGCACCTTTTTATATCTTTAACACCTCTTAAACCTAGTTATATAGCCATTCTTAGCATATTAAATTAAAAAATAGTCATACTTTCTATTAAACACTCTTTATTAGAAAACATGACTATTATATGTATAAAAACTCCTTAAATACGCATGAATACTGGCTTTCAGCATTATAAAAAGTATGAAAAGGTCTAATACTTCATTATTACAGGTCTTTTCTTTATAAAATATAGTCATAAAACGGGTGTTTAACCTATAATAGCTTAGACACCCAAAATATGACTATAAATATTAACTAACTAATTTTTCAACCTTCCAAGCATTAGGATATCTTTTTTGCTTACCATTAACCATCATACTTGTGGAAAATTCAACTATTCTAAATTGTAAGTTTCTTTCTTCTAAAGCTCCATTTAAATTATTTATTTTTTTTAATAGCCTTCCATTTTGTCTTACATTTATTTTTTCTATCAATTCTTTTCTATCTTTTACCTGCAACATTACATTTCCAACCACACTTTCTAAATATAATAATAATTCATCTTCTTTACTCACCTTCTCATAATTAATATCTCTAGTTATTGCATTAATACTCTTACCAAGCCTATTTAATATTACAGCTTTATAGCTAAATTTAAGCATTAATTCAATATTAGCTAATTCACTTGTATATTTATTATATTTAGTTTCATTCAATTGCAAATTACCATCTTTATTTATATATAATAATTCATTATTAAATCTCTTATTACCTTTTAAATATGTATTTGAAAATGTATCAAAACTAGCATTAAATATAATAGCTGGATTTAGTTCTTTAGTTAGTGATCCTTTATAATTTCCTAAATATTTATTACTATAATTAAATATATAAAAATTACACCAATCAATATCATCTATAATTCTTTTTCTCCCTAAACATTGTTGCATTTTATTAATATCTAATACATCTGTTATTATATGTTTTATATTTTTATCTTTTAAAGTTACTCCATTATCTAATACAGTGGTTGTAATTAATATTCTTTTGTCAAATGTAATCAGATTTTTATTATAAGTTTTTATACAATCATAATCACTATATTGAGAATATTCCTTATTTCCTTTACTACAATAGAAATAAGCCTTATCTTTACATTGCTCATATATTTCATATGCCTTTTTAACACTATTAGCAAAATATATTATTTTATCATCTGTATTTTCTAACAACTCTGATATCTTTAGATTTATCGCATCTTTACCACTAAGAAATTGTAACTCTTTAACATATGAATAATCTATATCTATTGTATATGTATTAGTTATTATATTTAAGCCTTGCAATTTTTTATATAATACCTCTGCTGTAGCACTCATAAATATTACAACACTATTCTTCCTAGTTGTGATATAATCCATTATTTCATCAGTAAAATCAACAAAAGTAGCATCATCATAAAAATAATGACATTCATCGCAAGTAATATAATCGTACCGCTCTATATCTTCCCCTCTAATCAACTTTTGTTGAATAGCTTGATAAGTAGTTACTGTAACTATATCACTTGTATTAAAAGCCATAGCGTCTTCTATAACATCATTCCTTAATTTATCTCTATTGCATAAAAATAATATTTTCTTATTTTCTTCTCTACATTTCTCAGCCAAAGTTTTTACTATAAAGTATGTTTTTCCTGTACCTGTTCCACCATTCAAGAACACACCTTTTCCTTTTACCCAATTATTTATTTCTTCGTTGGTTATCAAATCAGTATAAGTTTTCATTATTGACCTTCCTTCTCACTATTGATTTATTTTTATTATTTATTTAATTTATTTTTTAAAGCTGTTAATCCATCTAGTGCTTCTTTTAACTCTTTTGTATATTTAAAGCTATAATTTTTAGTTCCATCTACGTTGTCGAACGCAAAATATTTAAATCCTAAATAACTTAAAGAAAAAGCTAAATATTTTTTCTTTACTACATAAAATTCTTTATTATTCATCATTTTTACCACCTTAAATCCTTTTAAAATTGCTATTTTATTAGCTAGTAAGCAACTATAAAGCCACCTACTAGCCCTCTATTTTTTAAGCTATTAAAACATTAATAGTTAAACTTTTCTTTGTCTTAGCCATCTCTGCACTATGTACTTGTCCACAATTAACTAAATTTAAAAATTCTGGGAATAAAACTCCTAAAAGCTCCCCATTAGAATTAAAAACTTTATCTTCTTGTACTATTATTTCTTCTGTTATTTTAGCATTAGTTAAATTCTTAATTCTTATCTTTTTAGCTTTATCTAACTTTATAAGTTTCTTAGCTATTTCTTTTGCACCTAAATTATCTTCTGTATCTAAATTTATATTTACCTTTTTCCAATGCTTAAAGAAGTAATAAAAATCCGCATCTTCTTCTGCAACTTTTTTGTAAGCTGTGCCTACTCCATTAGATTTTTTTATTAATTTAGCCATTATAATATTCCATGCAAACATAAGTATAAATCTACTACTACATCTATACCCATTAATTCTTGCCTTACAAAGTGCCATACAAACATCTTCCGTGCTGTATTTATCTTTTATAAGCTTGTTCCATTTTTCTGCTATAATAATATCTATTTTATTAAATTCTTCTGCAACTTTATCTGTATTAAAATTTTTTCTTACTTCTTTCCTTAAGGCATTATATTTAATATGCAAATCTTCTATTATTTTAACTAACTTTAAATTAACACTATCTTCTAAATCCTTATTATAAATAGCATTAAATAAGTGTTTATCGCTATATTTTATTTCCTCTCTTGTTTTATAACCCAGCTCTGCATTAATTCTTTTAGCATTGTTACAAAGCAGGCTATTAGACCATTTATGCTTATCGTAGGACGGCTTATGCTCGCCTGAAGTCCATTTAGCATGGTAGATGTATTCTGGCTTATATAATTTCTTGTAGTCTTTAATTACATTTTCCATTTTTTTGTCTACTTTTTTGCCTGTTTTAACCGAATCTATTGCAACCATTTGCAGGAAAAGCGTATAATACGAATATATTTTATGCTTATTAAATAACTGTAAAGTAGCATTTTTACGTTCTTTTTCTGTCATTTTGGCATAATCTATAATCTTATCTTTTTTTGTAAGCCTATCTAAAAATGTATTAAATTCTTTATTATCTACAAATGTTTTCTTTTTACTATAAGCCTTCTTTAAGTCTGCATATGTGTAATATTTATTGTTAACTAAGTATGTATATTCTTGTATCTTGTTAGATATCTTAGCCCCTATGTTACTTAGTTGCCCGATACTATTACCTGCATTTTCTAATACACAATTTACTACGTTTTCTTTTATGTAAAGACATTTATAAGTACCACCATCAAATTGGTTGCGAAAATTCCAATGCACTCCATTTTGGTCTATATCTTCTATAACGGCATTATATATAGTTTTATTGTTTATTGCAAAAGCTAAATCCCCATCGCAATCGGCTCCAGACATTAACATTAAACTATTATCTAATCCGAAGAAAATTAATTCTTTTGTTAAATTTCCTAAATATTTATTATGTATATTATCTTCTGCTAAAGTAGTCTTAACCATTTCTGTTGCACTATTAAGCGGACATCTTGCAAGAACTCTATCTCCTTTTTCTCTCGGGATATAGTTAGTCTTAGCCTTTAAGCCATCTTTAGTATTCTTAGCAATTATAGTATTATTTTTATATTCTGCATTTATTAAATTATTAAAATAAATAATAGGATCTGCACAAAGCATATTATATCTGCCTTTAAGATAAAGCTTTCCTCCTGCTAATTGGTGTACTTTTTTATTTAGCATACTATTAACTGTATATTTTATTGTTTCTATATCTATTAACTTTTCTTCCATTTGTAATAGCTTGTGTGCCTTAGTAGAAGCACTTAATACCTCTAAATCCTCCCGTGCTATATCTCCTAATAAAATTCTAGTAGCATCTATATCTTTATCTATAACTTGTTTATAAATGTCTTCTGTAACCTTGCTTATATCTTGTAATTCTTGTTCTGTAAGATTTAAATTACTTAAAATTTGGTAGTTACTTAAAGTATAATCTTTTGGATTTTTTTTATTTACTTTAGTTACAGTTAAACCGTTTAATAATCTATAATAATCTTTATAATTCTTCTTTAAAGCTTCTATTTCTTCCGCACTATTAAACCATTTTGCCCATTTTACCAAGGAAGCATTAAGTACCATATCTACTTTAAATAAATCTATGTCTTGTCCCCAAAAATCCTTAACTATAAGCTTGTGTAAGCCGTGTTCTTGCTTTAAGTATTCTTTCCAATTAAATTTTACTATAAGCCCCTTAGTAGCCGTTCCAAGCTCTCTAATTACTGCAAAATCTATAGGATAGTCTTTGTGTAATTGCTTTTTAATTTCTTCTGCTAAAGATGGGGACATAAAACCACAACCATCTGCAAAATTATGCCCTACTTCTAAGTTTTTATGTTCTTCTAATTTTAAATTTTCTAAGTCTATATCGCCATTTTTAGTTTCTGCAAACTGTAAGTAGTTTGCTATATATGTGTAAGTCATTTCTGGCAATACAGCCTTTTTAAGATTGGGAATATACACACTATCTCCCGTGCTAGCTAATAAGCCTAATCTGCTTATTATATCTTTGTTAATACATAATTGTGTATTGTATTTATCTTTTATTTTCCCCAAACTTGCAACATCTTCTAAGACATCTATAAATTCTTTTTCTTCTTCTGCAATAAAGAAATATTCGCATTTATAGTCTAGTTGTGTATCTTCGTGTTTCATTAGGCTTGGTGTTGTAAGCAAAGAAATATACGTTTTTCCGTTATATTCTAAACCATTTAATAGCACCTTCTTAGCTTCTTCTATATCATTAGGTAATTGTACCTTTATTATATTTTCTATTAATTCTGCATTGCCTAACTTTGTATTTTTCCATATTGCATAGATTCTAAATAAATCATTTTCCCCCAAAGAAATAATTTTTTCTTCTAACGTAGTTGTAATTTCTCTTATTTTTAATAGTTTCATAATTTTAATTCTCCTTAAAACACTAATTTATTTTTATTTCGCAATCCCTACACAGGTAATGGCTGGATAGCCATTTACCTTTGCCTTATGTATATAACTATCTTTTCTATAACATCTTTATGTAGATCCTGTTTTTTATTTTTAAATCTACTTAAAGTTTCTCGGGCTATTCCAATTTTAGTTGCAACAAAATTTATTTTTACTCCATTTTCTTCTATGTAATTATTTAGCATATCTGCTATCCTATCCTGCTCTCCTGTATATTTCATTTTTTTTATAATACTCCTTTCCTTTCTTATATTTTCACAAAAATGTGACTAAAAAAATAATAATTTTAGTCTTCTACCATTAGTATGAAAAACAACATTCCTGAAACGCCGATAAATACTTAGTTTGCGCCTATCTTTTTAAAAAAATGATTGCAATTTTGCACTATTTTTATAGTTATTTACTCCTTATCTAAAGTCCCTAAGCACTATATTAAAATTTAGAATATGAAAATATTTAATAAAATTGAAAATGTGCAATTTTGATAAAAAAAGTAGTACAATGTACTACTTTATAATATAATCGCTATCTTTGCTTTACTTTGTTTAACATATTTAAAAGTGTATTTAAGTTTTTTTACTTATTTTATATAAAATATGAATATTTTAGAGATTTCTAGCATATACTCTAACGTATTCACGTGTAAACGGGTAGCGCTTAGAGTAATATAGCCTAAGTCTATGTTTGGGTAGATTTAGGTTTTTTATGTGAAATTGATTAGCATTGTTTGGGATTGTTAGACACAAAAAAGCACCCACAAAATTAATTGTAAGTGCTTTTTTAATCTAAAAATATACAAAATTATTAACCTATTCTATTATAACCATCTTTTTTCAATATTATAAAATATATAATATTAATTATTAACTAAATTTTGTTCCATTATAAAAAACATATAATTTACTAATTATAAAACATACAATGTAGATTATTAACTAAATAGTATAATAATAGAATATATTATAAGAATATATTAACATATTATTTAATATAAGTAAATTTTAATTTTTATATTTTTTAATTAATATTTTACATTATTATATTCTTATTTAAAATAAATAATTTATATGAATTTATAATATATATTTACATTTTTTTATGTATATAGTACTATATTTACATAATATTAGTTAAAAATAGGTAAATATGGTATGTGATATTTTTCTGACTGAATACTGTAACTTAAAATGTTCATCTTGTTATCAAGGAATAAAGAAAGAAAATACCAATATATCAATTATAAATATTGGAAATTCATTAGATTATATTATTAAAAAAAGATATGATTTATAAATTTATTGAGCTAATCAATAGTAAATATAAAATATACAAGCATCTATTTAGATATAATATTACCACAAATTGTACCTTAATGGATGATAAAATTATTGAGTTCTTTAAAGTTAATAATTTTGCTCTAAGATTAAGTATAGATGGAGATAAACAAACTAATGATCTAAATATATTAAGTTTAAACTGTCAAGATTATTATGATCTAATAATTAAAAATATAAAAAAATTATTTATTGTTGACAATATAGATATTTGTAATGATTGTTCTGCATAATATTTTTATCTCAGGTAAATCTTAAACTGAAGGAGTATAGAAATGCTTAAAGTTATAAATTTAAATAAAACATATAAAAATAAAGGAAAATTATACGATATTATTAAAAATTTATCTCTTATTATTAATAAAGGTGAATTTGTTTCGATTATGGGTCCATCAGGAAGTGGCAAAACTACACTTCTGAATTGTATATCAGGATTTATAAAATATGATTCTGGATCCATATATTTGAATGAGCTAAACATATCTAATTTAAACGAAAAAGATTTATCAAATTTAAGACAAAAAGAATTTGGATTTGTCTTTCAAGATTTCATGTTAGTGGAAGGACTTACTGTTATTGAAAATATTTATTTGCCTCAAATAATAGCCAATAAAAACATTAATGATATGAAAATAAAAACTAACGAAATTTTAAAATTTCTAAATATATATGATATTAGAAATAAATATCAAAATGAAATTTCTGGTGGACAAAAACAAAGAGTAGCAATTGCCAGAGCATTATCCAATAATCCACCAATAATATTAGCTGACGAGCCAACAGGAAATTTAGACTCTAAATCAAGTTTAGGAGTTATAAAATCCTTTATAACTGCTAAGAAAAAAACAAATTCAGCAATATTAATGGTTACACATGATGCTTTAGCCGCAAGCTATAGTGATAGAGTAATAATTCTAAAAGATGGACAAGTAGTAAAACAATTAATAAATACTAAGGGTCAAAAAGAATTCTTTAATGATATTCTTAATTTTATGAAGGAGTCTAATTATGAATCTTAAGACACTATGTAGAAAAATGGCCTTTAGTAAGAAAAAACAATATATTATCTTCGGATTATGTTTTATTATAGGTACATTATTATTTACATCTCTAGGCTTACTAGTATTTAGTAAAACTATATCCGATAATATAGTAAATGGAGGCAGTACACAGGATATAGTTTATTCACTATATTTGTTAACTGGTATAGGATGTATTTCATTTATACTTTATTCACACTCATTAATAATTAAACATAAATCTAAAGATATAGGAATATTTATATCACTTGGACTTAGTAGAAATAATGTAATAAAAATTATTATTACTGAATTAAACTATATACTCTTTTTTGGTTTTATTATTTCTATTTTATTAAGTTTACCACTAACAATTTTCATATGGAATATACTTGACTTATTTATGAATATAAACATACACTATAATGTTGGATGGCTAGGATTATTAGGGGGAACTATCTTATCAATAATAATAACTTTGTTAATTCATTTAAAAACATATCTATATATAAATAAGATTAGCATATTGGAATTATTAAACGAAAAACATAAGATAGAGGATCAAGTATTAAGTAATTGGAAAATTTCTATTATCGGTCTGATAATTATACCTACCTCTATATATTTATGGGATAGATCATTAAGGGGATTATTATTTAATGGTAGTAGTATTGCTAGTATTATTTTTGCCTTATTGGTTATTTGTGGAATATATATGGTAGTATCTCAAATATCAGCAATCGGTACAATTATAAAAAAAATTAATAAGAAACAATATTATAAAAATATTATTTTTTATAACATCTTCAACTTAAGAGGAAAACAGTACAAAAATTCTCTATTTACAGCTACTTTGCTTATATCTTGTACTATATTTATAACATGTTGGGCCTTTGTAGACATAATAGCTAACAAAGAAATTATTGAACTTGCATATCCATTTGATTATACGATAAGACAATCTTATGACCAAAATAGTAGTATAGATAAAGATAAAATATATACATTAGCTAAACAAAATAATATTAGTATTATTAATATTAATGAAGTTGATGCATTAATATTAAGTTATGATAAATCATTCGGAAATTATTTAGAAAAAGTCCCTATATTATGTATCGATCAAAATAGTTACAACAAATTATTTGAAGAAAATATTGAATTAACACAAGGCTACTATAACCTATATACCAATGAAAAAGCAGTAACTCAATTAGATGAGAATAAGAATATAGAACTAAATTTAATAGGAAGTGATATTAAATTTCCCATGAAACTTAATAATGCTTTCCATAAAGCTATATTCTCTGGATATGAAGATATAACTTATAAGGTTTTAGTATTAAATAATGATGATTATAATGATATAAATAAAAGATGTATGCCTGAAGCTATAGAAAGATTTATCGTATTTAATGTAGATAATTGGAATGAATCGCTTCAATTTCATGATTTACTTGTTAAAGAACTTGTTAAAGAAAATGATCAGATTAGGATTAGTGGAGATCTAGTATCTAATGTATACTATGAATATCCAAATGAATATATAAGCTGTTTAAATAATAGTGATTTCAAGAAATGGACTTATAAGCCATACTCTAAAATTTATGCAACTCATTACTCATTAAAAGATAATGCGATATATTCATTATTGTTTATATATATAACCTTACTATGTGGTATATCATCAATAATGATAATATATATAAAGATTTTAAATGTATCCTATCAAGATTATATTATATATAAAAAAATTAGATTATTAGGAGCATCAAAAGCATATATAAAATCAATAATAGCCAAACAATTATTAATAATATATATGTTCCCAACAATAATTGGTTCAATAACAGGAGGACTTATTGTTAATGCAATGAGATCCCAAGAACTATATGCAAAAGTATTTATTAAATATTCAATAATAATAATATTTCTATTCATTATTATTCAAATTATTATGTACCTTATAACCCAAAATAGAATTATTAAAAATATAGACAAGTTAAATTAAATATTAATTAAATACTAAAGAATTAAAATTATCCCCAAAAATATAAGTAAACTAGAGAACTGTTATGTTCTCTTTTTTAATTTAGTTTATTTATATACACTCTTTATATTTTTTATAATATCCAACTGCTAAAAACACAGGAAATATAAGTACCCAAAAACCTATAATACTAAGTAAAGTCCAACCTATAAATTTATTTTTGTATACTGCTTTAAGGTTCACAATATCAATTTTTGAATTTGAGGATTGTCTTACTCTTACTTTGCCTGTATTAGTATTTTTACTCGAACTTGTGGCAATCCTAGCTAAATCACCAACTCCAATTGTAGTTTTATTATAAACCTTGTTATACATAGCTTTTTTAGGATTATTAACCCATCCCATACCCTTTTTACCGTATAGAGGATTAATACTTTTCTTCAGTTTTCTTTTCATTTTTCCCGTAGTACGTGCCTTAAATGATTTTTTCAAGCTTGGCTTTCTAACACCCATTTTCATAAATTTTTGCCCCTTACTTTTTATATTATTTGATTAATTTATTTCATAATCATCATCAGAGTCATCCCAACCTAAAAGCTGTCTTTTTAACTTATCATATAATTTCTATAACTTTTATAATCAACTTAACACATTTATTACTATAATAAGTAAATAAGTTATATTAAAATAATATTACTGCATAAAAAAAAGGATTAAAATTTTAATCCTCTTTTTTACGTATAATATTTTTACAAAAACAAAATAGATATTATAACCACACTAATATTTTTCTAAAACTAATTTAGATTAAATTTTCAGTTAAAATATTCATGTCTACCTATAATATTGAAATTAGTACTGACTTATTTAGTAAAAAAGTATACTAAGCAATATTCCTTTTTTATCATATTTAAAAATAAGTTAGTTATTATAATTTGTATATTGTTTTATCTTTAAATATATTGCAAATAGCCTCACTTATTTCTTTTGAATCTTTTTTCTGTAACGTAATAAAAATATCTCTAAAGTTTTTAAACATAATTGTAATAAAATCATTATCAATTATTATACATTCGATATCCTGTTTAGTAGCTTTATAAAATGAGTTGCTATCTGTAATTTTTAAAATATCTTTATCTAAAAATATACCATAAGTATTGTTTATATATTTGTTCATAGACTTCTTTTCATTATATAACATATATATAAGATTATAATCCTTTTTATTGAATTTATTTAACAATATGTATATATACGTTGTTAAAACTACAATACATATGATAAATAGAATTAAACTGCTTATATTTAATTTTAAACCTCGGTATTTAATTTTAAATTGAGCAAATAATATAATAAATATAGATATAACCATTAAAATTGACAGTTTCATAGCAAGAAACATTAATTTCTTATTGTTCTTATACTTTCTATATTTATCACTCCAAAGCAAGAAGTCATTTTGAGTTATATTGTAATCATATTTCATAATGTGTTACCCCTAAATAAATCTAATCTCATTAAAATTATTATTAATGAATTCTTTATCATCTTGCTCTAATTCAGACATATTTATAAAAAACAATACTTCTTTATACTCATTCATAAATAAAGTATAAGCATTATATGAGGTTTTATATTTTACATCATCAATTTTAAGATTTAATTCATATTGTAAATTTTTAATACAAATAATTTTATTTTTTATTTCTAATTCATTTTTTCCAATAAATTTTTTATATTCCTTAATATAATACTTATTTAATTTACTAAGCATTAATATAGACAGAAATAATTTTGATATTAAAGCAAATATAACTAAAGAAATTAGACTTGCAGTATAAAATGAGTATTTATCATCGCTTGTCAAACTTATTGAATTCATTAAATTCTTACCATAAAAAAAAGTTATTATTCCTAAAAGAAAAGTCATAGAATAAAAAATTATTTTACTTTCAAATTTGCGAGAATATGATCTAATAACATAATGCTTATTCAATAAAAATCTTCTAAATAGTGATATATCTTTATTATTAATATAAAATTTCATAAAAGCTATCCCCTAATTTAAGTTTTTATAATTATACCATATTTTATCATTCTGAGTAAATAATTTAATATTTGGGCTGTATTAGTAAATTTAAATATACAGATATTTTAAATTTATAGTATTTTAAATAGCATCAATTTCATAGTTATCCTCGAAATTATCCCATCCTAAAAGTTGCTTTTCTAATTTATCATAATCATACTCTCTTTGTGTAAAATTAGTAGTAGTACAAGCAACAGCAGGTTCAATAGTAGCAATTTCATAATCATCGTCATCAGAAGTATCCCAACCCAAAAGCTGTGCTTCTAATTTATCATAGTCATATTCTCTTTGTGTAAAGTTAGCAAAAGTAGATTGTTTAGTATTGCTGTTTTTAGACATAACTGTATTATTGTTTAATATAGACGTTTGTTTTGTTACCCAATTATTTTTTAAAGCAGATATTAAAGCACCAACAAAGTTTCTACAAGACATATTTTTAACTATATTAAGTTTTTCTAATAAGTATTCAGAAGATATTTTACGCATTTTTATCAAATCTAAAATTCTGTTATAAGCATTAAGATCATCATTAAAATTTTCTTTTAATAACTCTAAAGTATTATTATCAACAACAAACTCATCTGCTATATTTTCAGGAGTTTCTTTTATAACAGTTTTCTTTATTTTATCTAGTATGCTATTTGTAGTTGTTGTATTTATATCTTTTTTAGTTATAGTTTTATTTATTTGTTTATTGTTCTTTTGTTTGCCCATTTGAGAGCATAGCCCCTTTTCCTTTTTGGTAGCAACCCCTATGCTTTCATTTTGGCAAAGGTCATTAGCAGAATTAGATTGTTGTTTTAAAGATTCAAAATGATTCTTTACATAATTAACAAATTCAAAATATTTTTTACCCAAAGCAATACAACTATAAGTACCAGCACTACTATTTTCTTTTAAATCGGTTTTCTTTATTCTGATAAGTTTCTTTATAACTAATCCAACCTTCTCCATCTTTTTAAATCTAGCACCTATAGTTTTTGTACCTATTCCAAAAAATGATAATTCTTTTTCAAAGGCTGAGTAATTAGCCCAATAGTATTTTATGTCACCTTCTAAATGGTAAGTCATTTTACCTGATTTTCTAATATTCTCAAACATTCTCAAAATAGCTAAATCTTTTATGTCCAATCCTAACTCTATTGCTTTATCTACGCTAAATCCCTTTTCTATTCTTAAAAATTCTTTATTCATTTATTTATCCACCTTTCTCTTTTTGGATAAATAAAAAAGTTCTAACCCCTATATCAATAACTATAAAGATTAGAACTTTGGAAACTGTTTTACAAATTATACTTTATAAATATTTAATAGATTTTAAAAAAGTAGAATAAATCTATTGAAATAAGAGTATAATTAATGTATAATTAAGCTATATTAAAACTAAGGATTAGTTTTATTTAATAGCGTTAATTAAAAGTTTCGTTGACTCTGAACTTTATAGATATCCGTTTCATATCTATAACTTAATTTATAAAATGTTTCCTACGCATTTTATAAACGGGTTAATGGAACTTTTTTATTTATATAAAATTTTCTTAAATTAAAATTCTTAATTAATTTATATTGTAAAAACTAGAATTTAATTCTAACTAATGTTTAAATTTCTTGCTTATATATTATCATTTTTTTTCAAGATATGCAACATAAAATTTCTCTGAAATATAGATATCATGCCGAATTGAGGTAATATAATAATAATTATATTACCTCAATTTTTATAAAAATGCTTACAAATGGCTTTATTGCTATATAGTTAAAATTTAACAAATGGTTTAAAAAGGCAAAAAAATTTTTTATATTATGAATATAAATATTAAATTAGAACAAAAATTAAGATACAAAAAAATAAACTAACTAGCTACTCCAGGGCTAGTTTCCTATTTAAATTAGATATATTTCACAGAATACATAATAGATATACTGTTTTTTAGTATATTTGTTATGTATTTTTATTATGTGTAAAATATTGACTAAAGAAAATTATGGGAGCAAAATGTAATAAAGAGGGTTAAGAATAAGGAGTGAGTGTTATGAAAAAAATAAGTATAATTATTTATATAGCAAAACAGAGCATGATTATAAAGTAATTAAAATTCTTGTAGGCATATTTATTGTTTGTGTAATAGGACTTGTAATATGTTCTTGCTTTACATCTATAAATTTTAATACCATAAATAATTCAAACAAAGGATTGATAGGTTTCATACAATCTTGTGCAAGTTATGCATTTGGATGGATAATATAATACATAAGGTGGGATATAAATGCAGAAGAAAAAAATCGCTTTACTTAGTATACTATCTGGAATTGTATTATTAATAATATGGGTAATATTATGTTGGAGCATTAGTTTTTAGTACTACATTATCATTTGTAGCTTATGGAATAACAGATTCAGCTACAGAAAATAAGGATAGTATCAATATAATAATTAGTCAAACATCAGGTAATAAAGAGAATGAAATTGCTGTTAAGTTGGAAGACTTTGATTTAGATATAAAGGTACTTCCAGCAGATTCTACAGGAACTGTTTATATGAAGGTAACTTACACTAATAATAGTGATGAGACATTAACTGGATATAAGGTTACAATAAAATTACCAAACGGAGAAAAACTTATTTAAGTTGTTATGATACTGTTCTGCCTGGAGAAATTTCTCCTAATTAAGTGCTTTAGTTCTGAATCTGGCAATTTTGAAGAGTGTGAAATTTTAAAATATGAATTTATAATTACTGATAGTGAAGAATCTAAGATATATGTAGAGTATGATAATAAGTTAAAAACTATAGTCAATATTATCTTTAAATTAAGTATATTTATAATATTAACCTAACCAACATACTTGATAGCTAATCCATCCTACTACAGCTCCATTTTCTGAACTAACTTTATACCACGTTACTCTATTTGAGTCTTTTTACTTTGATTATGATAAAATGATATAATTTTTCAAAAAGTAATAAATAGAATTACTTATTGAGTTTAAGTTATCAAAATTTATAACATCTATAGTATCACTGACAGAATGAATAATTTCTTTAACATTTTCTTCTATTAAACAAATATTAGCTATACCTTCGTTCTCAAAGCTTGCATTATCACTTACTCCTTTTATTTCCTTTTCAGAAACATTTAAACCGTTTTTATTTAATGCTTTTTCTATATTTGTATATAAATTTTGTTGTGTAATATTTGTGGCTTCAGAATTTCTTCTTAAAAATATAATATCTCCACCTTTTTATTAAATATTTAATATAAAAACATTAAAATAAATTTGTTTATAGTTTAAATAACTACATTATAAAAGTGTTAAACAAACTTTCAAGTTATTTTGATAACCAATATTACAACTATATATACAATTATAAAATGTAAAGTATGTTGCTAGTATCAAATACGTTAAATTATTAAACTTGTCGAATAAAAATTATAAAAAACTTAATAAAAATCATTGAGTTATGCAATGATTTATTATAAAATTACAAATTTGGGGTAAAAAGGCTAGTTAATGAAAAGAGCTTATCAAAATAGTTAAACTACTTGAAAAGCTCGTAATAGCGTTAATATCTCTAATAGATTGGATATTAATACTTATAGAGATATTTAAATAATAACACTATTATCATTTAAAATCAATATAAAAAAATTTAATCAATTAGTATTTCGATTAATAATTTTAATAGGTTTGATAAGCTTTTTAGTTGCATTAGTGAACAGTTTATTAAATAAATTATAATTGGATAGATTGAAAGAGTGTGAAAATCTATAAAAATAAATATGTGAACTTTCAAGGGAAATTTTGCATAATTAAATAAACTAGTTTTAAAACAATTAACTAAATTTAATGAAAATATGGGGGATAATAATGACTGAAAAGGAAAAAATGCAAAGGCAAATGCTATATGATGCAAATTGTGATGATGAATTATTAGAAGAACGTAAAAGAGCAAAGGATGTATGTTATGATTTTAATCGGCTTCATCCATCAGATACTAAAAATCAAATAAAACTATTAAAAAATTTTTTTGGAAGTACAAAAGAACAATTTTGTATAGTTGCTCCCTTTTGGTGTAATTATGGATATAATATTTCTATTGGTAAAAATTTCTTTACTAATCATAATACTGTGATTTTAGATGGTGGTAAAGTTACATTTGGAGATAATGTTTTTATTGCTCCTAACTGTGGATTTTATACAGCTGGACATCCAATAGATTCTGAACGCAGAAACAAAGGCTTAGAATATGCGTATCCTATAACTGTTGGAAATAATGTTTGGATTGGTGCAGGTGTTCAAGTTATGCCTGGTGTTACTATTGGTAATAATGTTGTAATAGGTGGTGGAAGTGTAGTGGTGAAGGATATACCAAGTAATTCTGTAGCTGTTGGAAATCCTTGCAAGGTAATTCGTCAAATTACAGACGAAGATAAAAAAACATCTTTTGATAAAATTAAATTTTAATTTACTTTTATATTGTATTGACTATTTTTATAAGATAATAGATTAATTAAAATCTATTATCTTATAATTTTTTAAAAGATATTTTATTATTTTTTATTCAGTATATTTAGTAAA
>OIYS01000255.1_pt1 | contig 39315 bp, 37 predicted proteins | sample 1588271 | NCBI WGS metagenome assembly OIYS01 (sample SAMN03283286) | human gut metagenome | biome: human-associated habitat; material: feces | host: Homo sapiens | place: Peru | collected 2012
TTCTTTTATATAAAGCAGGACAGTACCGCCGCGCATGCGTCGGTTACCGGCAAAGGAAAAACCGTAAATATTAAAATAACCTTTGATAACGGCACAGCCGTTGCATATATCGACGGTGAAAAAGTACTCGAAAAAACAGGACTTGAACAGATAGAGTATTATCCGTCTGTAACGCTCGGCTACAATCTCGCCTCCGATTGGCAGGGTTCTTTTGATAACTTTTCAATCAGAGAGTACGACAATATTGTATCGACCGAGGCTGACGCGACAGGCTCAAAGCTGGTACTGCGCAGCGTAAAGGATGTAAAAGAGGTCGGTTTCAAAGCAACACCGGCAGAGGGCGAAATTAAGGTTTCAACCGATTATGTCAGCGCGAACGCAAGAGGAAAGCTGCCGTTTAAGGTTGCACAGGACGGCGTTTACTATGCCGATATTGACCTTGACGGCGAGGTAGGGGCAACCGATATATCATCCCTTAAAATCACGCTGCTTTCCGGCGGGGATAATACCGCGGCGGATATTAACGGTGATACGCTTATTAATATTCTCGACCTTATAAAGATCAAAAAGCTATTGACAAGCGCCGATACGGTTGAGCCGACATCGGACAGATACACATATTACTTTAATACGCCCGGCGGTGCTGAAACGGTAACTCCTTATTACATTCTGAATGACGGAACGGAAATTTTGGGAGAAGCCGTAGTAATAGGTTAAATTTGCGGGCGGCGCGGTTTCAGCCCGCCGCCCGTATTAAAGCACCCGTGCGGTAATACTAAAATTTGACAGATGATTATTTTATGTGGTAAAATGAGTGTCATAAACAGAGCTATAACAAGACATATTAACGGAGGGTGCTTTATATGGTAACAATATGCGATGTCGCAAAGGCGGCGGGGGTTTCGAAAGCGGCAGTTTCATACGCCATGAGCGGCAGCGACAAGGTCTCTGAAAAAACAAGGGAGAAAATTCTGGAGGTCGCGGCGCAGCTTAATTATATACCCAATAAAAACGCGCAGATACTGCGCAAGGGCAAAAGCCGCAGAGCGGGGCTGTTTGTCACATATTTCAGCGGCTCTTACTTTATGTATCTTACCGAATCGGCAAGCAAGGCGTGCCTTATGGACGGCTACGGTCTTGACGTGCATATTGTTAAATGCCGCACCGCACAGGATATGATTTCCGAAATACTGTATTCGGATGTGGATATTGCAATTGTGCTTTATAGGTTTACCGCGGAGGATGAAAAATATCTGACGGACACGCTTTCGCAAAGAGGCAAATCCATAGTTTTTCTTTCCTCAACAAATTATTACGACCATGCTTCAAGCGTTGTTATAAACAATACCGCGAGCTTTGCCGAAATGGCGGATTATCTTTACGAAACGGGTCACCGCAAGATAGTTTATCTGGGCGGTTTTCAGAATACCGACGAAAAGGAACGCTACGAGGGCTTGAAGCTCGGGCTTGAAAGACACAACCTGAAAATTTTCGATATTTGGGATTATTCCGATACCGACCCTAACGAATGGGTAGGCTTTCAGATTACGAATTCGCACTGTAATAAATTAACAGTGCTGCCCGACGCCATTTGCTGTGCAAACGACCCGCTAGCGATAGGCTGTATAAAGGCGCTAAAGGCTTTCGGGTATAACGTCCCGCGCGATATAAGCATTACGGGCTTTGACAACCTTATACCCGCAAAGCTGTGCAGCTATAAGCTCACCACCATGAACAGCCCGGTAAGCGAGCTGGGCAAGCTGGCGGTTGAAGAGGCAATAAGGCTTTTAAACCCCGATGAAAAGGGAAAAACCGTTATGGTAGATTCCTGTATATCAAAGGGTGAAACCGTAGCGATAAGGGCAAATGCGCGGTAAGCATAATAAAATTAAGTAATAACTGTTAAGCCGGTATAATCACAAAGCAGGATTGTATCGGCTTAAATTTTAATGCAAAACATGTCGGCTCAGCCGATAATCATGATTTATGAAAAGAGGACTCATTATGAGCCACGGCATAAAAAAAGCCGTAGCTGCTGCAGCAGCGGCATTAACGGTGCTGGCGGGACTGCCCGGGTTTGTTTATAATGCGGAATTTGAGGCGATGGAGTCAGCCGGAGTTTACCGCAATAACTTTGATACAAACGGCAGTTTATCGCAGATAACGGATGATTTCAATATTTATTACGATACATACGACTCCTGGGAAAACACATTAGCGGATGTAACAGACGCGCCGCAGAGGTACATTACCGCGGTAAACAACCGCATTGAGCGCGTGTGTACCGCGGAAGTACCCGAGGATAAGGTGGGGGAGGCTAACCGGCCTTTTTGGGGAATTGCGTACTACACCTATAAAAAGCAGACCTTTAAAAATTTTGAGCTTACGGTTGACGCGCGGTTTTCATCTGAGGGGAACAATTATAACGCGATTACCATAGGAAGTATGGGCGGCGGCTTTAAAAGCAACGGCGGCTTTACATTGGGCTTTTGGAATGAAAGCGATACGGATTTACATGTTTACCTTGGAAACGCGGCGGATGTTAAAACAAATTTTGACGACTGGTATATTCACGATTGCACAGGGAAAGCAGTTTATACGCACAAAAGCGGCGATTATAATTATAAAATAGGTCTTACGGTGAAAAACGGATACGCTGCGTTAAAAATAGACTCAAAAATTATTCTGAATAATATATATGTAGGCGAAACGGACGGATATATTTCATTGACTCACGGTCAGTCACCCGGCGGTACGGGTGAAAACGCTCCGTCATATTACGATAATTTTTCGGTAACGAGCCTTGACCCCTGCCGAAAAGAGGGGAACGGCGAGTATTCAACCAATTTTGAGTCCGAAAGCGATATATTGAACGACTTTAATTTTTATTACGATACGGCTGACAGCGCGGAGAATACGCTTGAAAATATTTCGGGGAATGTAGCTAGATACATAAAGATTGACGGCGGCAGAATAGAAAGAGTGCGCGACAGCGGCGAACCGGGATATTGGAACGACGGAAACCGACCGTACAGGTGTATGACCTACGCCGTATATAAAAATAGGAAGTTCAAAAATTTCAGGCTGAGAGCGGACGCATATATGCCGCCTTACGGAACGGCATACAACGCCGTGACCGTGGGAGATATGGGAGCGGGGCTTAAAAGCAATAACGGCTTTACCGTAGGCTTTCAGTGGAAAAGTACTACCGAAACAGAGGTGTATATAGGCGGGGCCGACGGCGTAAAGGAAAACTTTGACGATTGGTATATTCACGATTCCGCCGGCAAGGGCGTTTTCACGCACGAAAGCGAAAACTATAATTTCAACATTGATTTATATGTTAAAAACAGCCTTGTAACCCTTAAAATTAACGGAATAACCGTGCTGGAAAATATATCCGTAACAAGAAGCGAGGGTTATATATCCCTTGTTAACGGGCTGGCGCCCGGCGCTTATTACGATAATCTTTCGGTAACAAGCCTCGGCGAAGAGGAAATGCTGTATCTCGGAACGGAAAATTCGGTGGTTTCGGTTGCGGCGGACGATATTACGGATATAAGCTATATAGGCGTAATTCTGCGGTATTCATCGGTTGAAGCGGCGGGCGGCGAAAGCCAAACCGTATACAGAATAGGAACGGATATTACCGACAGTCTTTCCCGCGGCAAAACGCCCTATTATATTGCGCCCGATAAGGTTTATTACTGCGATATAAACGGGAACGTCGGCACGGGAACGGACGATCTTGCAACGCTGAAAAAACACCTGCTGGGAGCGGAAAACGCGGCAAATCCGAAATGCGCCGACGCAAACGGCGACAAAACGGTGGATATAAGGGATCTCATAAGGCTGAAAACGGTTTTTTCTTACGAAAACGGAGAGTCCGTATCGAAAAGCGATATGTATAATTACGCGTTTCGTATACCCGATACCGTGCAGAGCGCCGACAGCATAGAAATTCAGCCGTTTTTTATTACGAACCGCCGCGAATACTTATTCGGGAAATATGAGGTGGCCGCGCCCGATACGCGTTGGAGCAGTCCTGCGGGTATTGATAAAATTGTCCGCAAAAGCAAAAAGGCGGAGCTTGTAACGGAATCGGGCGAAAGATTTTACATTTCATTCCCAACAGATGGCGGGGTGCGGGTCTGCACAAATTCCGAGGGCCCGTTTTCTCCCGCGGGTCTTAAAACGGTGGGTTACACGAAAGAGTCGGGCGGAAGCCTTGTTTTATCGGCGGGCGACTGCGGAGTGCGGATAAATACCGAGGTTTCGCCGTGGCGCATGGAATTTTTAAATTCGGCGGGAAACGCGGTGCATACCGTTTCGGCAAATCAGATTTTTTCGGGAACTCAGAGCGGCAGAAAATGCAGAGTAAAACTTAAAGGCGGCATTTCGGACGGCGAGGTTATTTACGGCCTGGGCGAGCGCTACAATTCGTTTAATCAGGTAGGAAAACACCTGAAGCTTTGGAACACGGATACGGGCTATCATGTGGCGGGGGGAAGATTCGGAAAAGAATTTATCCTATGCCAATGTTCCCATATTAAACAGCAGCGGCGGGTATACGCTTTATTTCAATTCGGTATACGGCGGAACGGCGGATATCGCATATTCCGATTCGGGCGAATACGCGCTGGAATTCAGCGGCACGGATTTTGATTTTTATGTATACACGGGAACTCCTGCCCAAAACACGGCGGCATATACCGCACTTACGGGAAGACCTTTCGCCGCGCCCGAATGGGCGTTCGGCTATTGGATAGGCAATACCGCCGATGGCTGGGAATCGGGTAACGCGGCTGAATTCGCAAATAATTTAAGGCAGACGCTTGAAAGCTATAAAAGCATGGGCGTAACGCCCGCCGCAGTGTTTTTGGAGGGGCTTAACGGCTCAAATAAAGACGTTGCGGATATTGCGAATGAGTACGGCGTAAAGCCGCTTGTCTGGGAAAATCCGTCTGTTACCCTTATGGGAACGGACGGTCTGTCGCTGTCATCCCTCAGAAAACTTTTGCCCGGGGTAGAGGATTTTGACCTGCCCGTGCCGCACAGCTTTGACAAATTGCGGATTCAGGCCTATTGGGGGGATTTTTCCAATCCGAATATAAAGGCGGCGTTAAAAAAGGGCGGCTTTACCGAATTTATAAACAGGGGAATCCGCGGCGCAATGGTGGATTACGGCGAATATATAGATGAGGACATGTCGTTTTACAACGGCATGAGCGGCGCGGAAATGCACAATTACTATGCGTATTCTTACAATAAAACCGTTAATGAAATATTTTCGGAAAGTGTGGGGAACGATTTTGTCATGTTCGCCCGCGCGGGGTGCGCGGGTAGTCAGCATTATGCAGGTTCGTTCGCGGGGGATCTAAGGGCGACCTTTTACGGGCTTAGAATGGCGTATTTCGCGGGGCTCAGTATCAGCGCAAGCGGCTTTTCAAACTGGGGGAGCGACATAGGCGCGTTTCACGAAACACCCACCGACGAATTATATATGCGGTGGCTTGAGTTCGGCACATTCAGCCCGTTTATGAGAACGCATTGCGGCAAAGACCCGTGGAATTTTTCCGCAGACGCGCAGAGGACTTTTCTTAAATACTATTGGTTAAGGGAAAACCTGAAGGACTATATTTACAGCGCAAATTTAAAGGCGGCGGACTGCGGCACGCCTATTATGCGCTCTATGGCGGCGGCGTTTCCCGAAGAAGAGCGGCTTGCGGGCATATACGACCAATATATGTTTGGCGACAGCCTGCTTATTTGCCCCGTGCTTTATGAGGGCACCGTTTCGCGCACGGTTATACTGCCGCAGGGAAACTGGGTCGATTTTTGGACGGGCGCCGTATACGGCGGCGGGTCGGAAATAACCGTAAGAGCCACGGCTGATACAATACCCGTGTTTATTCGCGCGGGCTCTGTGGTTAAAACGGAAATTTCAGGCGATTACGCGCTTTGCAGTGATATGAACAACGCGCGTTACGGCGCGCTGCTTGTACAAAAAGGCGAAGCCGCGCTTGAAAGCGTTTATTATACCGATAATAAAAAATACACCTTTAAAACCGAGAATATTCCGGGCGGGTACCGCATTAATAACTGCGATTCCGAGAAATCGTGTATTCTGATTGCGGCAGGCTCGGTTGTCGGGCGGGTCACGGTTGACGGAAAAGAGCTGCCGCGGCTTACCTCAAAGCCCGAAAAGCCTACGGTACCGGGCTGGTACACAGAGGGCGGCAGAACGGTTATATTCACAGGCGGAAGCTGGAACACAGCAGAAATTTACTGATTTTTCGGAGGAAAAAACAATGGCGTCAAAATATGCAAGATTCTTATATTTCCCCTGCAAACCGACAGGGCGGAACAACACGCTTTCAACAGCCTGCAAGGAGCACCTTGAGCTTTGCAGGAAAGCGGCGTGCGAGGGCATGGTGCTTTTAAAGAACAGCGATAACGCCTTGCCGCTTAAACAGGGCGAAAAAATCGCGTTGTTCGGAAACAGCATGGTTGATTATGTTAAATGCGGGGGCGGCAGCGGTATTGTTCACTCGCCGTATATCCGCACGGTGCTTGACGGATTTAAAATAAAGGAGCAAGAGGGCAAGGTTTCGGTTTTCGCCCCGCTTTCGGAGTATTATTCCGAGCATTTGAAAAATGCCGAGCGCGCCGAAATGCCCCATCAGGATTATGCGCTTGTTGAAGAGCTTGATATTCCCGAGGATTTATTCCGCGCCGCCGCAAACTTTGCGGATACGGCAATTATTACAATAGGTAGGCTTTCAACCGAGGGCGAGGATCACAGCGCCGTCGCGGGTGATTTTCTGTTTTCCGAAAAGGAAAATGCACTGATAAAAAAGGTATGCGCAAGTTTCAAAAAGGTAGTTGTCGTTCTGAATACCGGCACTGCAATTGATACATACGGGCTTTCCGAAAACGGGAAAATATCCGCCGTGCTGCTTGCCTGGTACGGCGGCACCGAGGGAGGGCAAGCCGCAGCCGATATACTCTGCGGGGACGTTAATCCGTCGGGAAAGCTGGCTGATACCGTCGCCGTATCGTTTGATGATTTTCCGTCAAGCGCGGGCTTTAACGAATCTGATGACTATGTAAATTATACCGAGGATATTTATGTGGGTTATCGGTACTTTGAGACTGTTCCCGGGGCGGCGGAAAAGGTTAATTATCCTTTCGGGTTCGGTTTGTCTTATACCGATTTTAAAATTGACGGAGTCTGCGGCTTTGAAAGCGGCGGATACATAACGTTTGCCGCCACCGTTACAAATACGGGCGAAAGAGCCGGCAAAGAGGTGGTTCAGATATACTGCGAAGCGCCGCAGGGATTGCTCGGCAAGGCTAAGAGAAGTCTTATCGCCTTTAAAAAGACAGGGCTTTTAAACCCCGGGGAAAGCGAAACCCTCGCGCTGCGGGTCAGAACGGCTTCGCTTGCAAGCTATGATGACCTCGGGAAAATCAGCAAATCGGCGTATGTTCTTGAAAAGGGCGAATACGGCTTTTATGTGGGAAATTCGGTGCGAAACGTTATTAAGACGGATTTTACCTTGAAAATTCCCGAAAATATTGTTACCGAGCAGCTTGAAACACGCTGCGCGCCAACCGCTCTTGAAAAGCGCATGCTTGCCGACGGTAGCTTTGAAAAGCTGCCCGCGCATAGCAAAACCGAGCATAAGCCGAATAATACTTTAAGCGGCGCGGCGACCATGAAAGAGGCGGTTATGTTCGATAAAGCGGGCGAGGAAATTTCTCTTGACGAATTTATTGCGCAGCTTACCGATGATGAGCTGATTTATATGCTCGGCGGTCACGAAAGCACGGGAATAGGCGACACAGGTAGCTTCGGCGGGCTTAAAAGGCTTAACATACCGTATATTACGGTGGCGGACGGACCCGCGGGGCTTAGAACAAGCAGGGAATGCGGCATTTTACCAACGGCATGGCCGTGTGAAACGCTTATAGCCTGCACATGGAATACCTCTCTTGCCGAAAGTATAGGCAGAGCGGGCGCGCTTGAGGTAATAGAAAATAATCTCGGGGTTTGGCTGGCGCCGGGTATTAATATTCACCGCAGCCCGTTCTGCGGCAGAAATTTCGAGTATTATTCCGAGGATCCGCTGCTCGCGGGTAAAATGGCTGCTGCCGAGGTAAGGGGAATACAGTCGGCGGGCGTTGCACCGTCGGTAAAGCACTTTGCCTGCAATAACAAGGAAACCAACCGCAATGCAAGCGATTCGCGCGTGTCCGAGCGCGCTTTGAGGGAAATATATCTAAAGGGCTTTGAAATATGCGTAAAAGAGGCTGACCCGTGGCTTATAATGACCTCGTATAATTTGCTCAACGGTGTGCATACCTCGGCAGATTATGAGCTTATAACCGGAATACTGCGCGGCGAATGGGGCTACAAGGGTCTTCTCACCACCGATTGGGAAATTCCCGCACCGCATACGGATGAGCTGCTTGCCGGTAACGATATTAAAATGCCGAAAGGCAGACCCGAAGAGCTGCGCGGCGCGCTAAAAGACGGAAAAATAACAAGAGCCGACCTCGCAGCTTCTGTAAAACGGATTTTGGAAATGTTTATAAAACTTGAAAAATACAAGATTTAGCTGTTTCGGGAAAATTTGTACAAACCAAAGGCTCCCCTCTGTTTCGGCTTTGCCGAAACAGAGGGGAGCGTTTTTCTGCTTATTTTAACTTGTTTCCGCGTAAAAATTAACGTTCAGTCAAATCGGTTAAATTCATGCCGTCATAAATTACCCGAAAGCTATCTTTTCGGGTACGGCAGATCGGGCAAGCCCAAAATATAGTCGGCAGAAACATTGTAAAATCGGCAAAGTGCTCTTAAATCGTCAAGATTCGGCTCTGTGTTACCGTTTTCAATATATGAAAGTTTACTTTGTGATATATAGCATTTTTCCCCGACTGCCCTTTGAGATGATTTAGGTTCATAGTCGGTTCTTAAATCCCTCAGTACTTCATTGTATTTTTTCATAACGCATCATTCCTTATCATTTTTTTGTTATTATAATACATTCAGGAATGACAGATCGTCTTTTAGTTAAAAATTGTCTATGCATTTTTTAACTAAAAAGCTTACTGCGGCTTTGCCGCCTATTGGCTCCCTTCTTTTTGACATATGTCAAAATAGAGGGGAGCTGTCAACGAAGTTGACTGAGGGGTATTAATCTGACAGCTGCTGTCCAATATCTAATTTGTTGCTTTTTCAACCTTGCAGCCTGTGTAGTAATAGGTAAGAATTTCCTTAAAATCACTGCCCTGCTTTGCCATGTAATTTGCGCCGTATTGGCTCATGCCCACGCCGTGCCCGTAGCCGCACACGGTAAATGTGAATGTGCCGTCTGCGTATTTAACGCCGAAATTAAGCGAGCGCAAGTCAAAAATACTGCGAATTTTGCCGCCGCTTATATCCGTGCCGCACACGGGAACGGTAAGAACCGAGCCTGACTCCGTGCGTTTCGGCTCGCCGAAGTAAGCGGCAGGCTCGCCCGACAGCTTACATTCATCTCCGAGCTTTTTTTGCAGCTCTTCGGCGGATACCTTAACCTCGCTTATATAATCGGGAGCCAGTTTATCCCCCGGGCTTGCAACGGGCTTTAAATAAGGGAGTGCGCCGCCCCATATATCTCGGCTGTCTTCGGTCTTTCCCGATGATATTGCATGGTACACCGCCGTTATAGGCTCGTTTTCATATGTGATAATAAGATTTTTAACGTCGGATACGGCGTTCTTTATTTTTTTTGAATATTCCTCCGCCTTATCGCCCCAGCGTTTTTCCGCATCCGCCTTTGATATGTAGCTTTGGTCTACTGTATAGTCGGTTGTAAGGTCGTAGCTTTTGTCCTTATTATCCGCTCTTCTGCGGCAGGCAAGGGTATATGCGGCGACTGCCTGGGCTTTCAAAGCCTCGGGCTCGTAAAGCGCGGGCATTTCAGCGGCAACCACTCCGAAAATATATTCGTCCGCCGTCATTGTGCTTACCGTATCGGTTTGCATATCGCAAATTCTGAAAGAGTCGGTTTTATCCTGCTTGTCTGTTTTTGAAATAAAAAGCTTCGTTGCGGCGGCAACGGCGTTTTTCTCGTTGCTTTTAATTCCGCAAAGGGGAAATATAAACATGGCCGACAGGATTATAAATCCCGAACAGAGTATTTTTTTCATAACAATTCCTCGTATTCCGTATAAATTCATTGACTTTTTTGTTTCTCAGGGTTAAAATTAAATAGCGACTTTATTATAAGAATATGATTTTAAAGCATTATAAATGTCTGTTTTGGAGTGTAAATGGATGAAATACAAAAAAATACTTCTGTTTTTCGGTATAGCTCTTCCCGCGTCGGTCTTAATGCGGTTTTTACAGCTTATGTTCACCGTGGATGAAAAAACCGGTTTTTTCAGGTCGGAATATAAGGAAACGGGATATTATCTTTTAATTCTTATTATCATATGCTCCGCAGTTACCGCGGCGCTTTGCTTTACGTCTCACCGCAATCCGTCCCGCCCGCCAGAAAAGTGTCTGCCGCTTGCGGTCGTTTCTTTCATTACAGCCATAGTTACGGGTGCGGAAATGTTTTCGGAGTCGTTTGCGGGTACGGTTATGCAGTGGCAGTCCACTCTTTTAATGCTGGCGGGAATTGCCGCAATCGCTTTTTTTGCGGCTTACGGAGTAAGCCTTATTTCGGATTTTAAGCTGCCCCCGATTGCCGTGGCGGTGCCGGTTATATACTTTATCATAAAAATTATATGCGTTTTCACTTCGGTTTCTTCCCTTGCGCTTATAACCGATAATGTGCTGTTCCTTGCGGCATACTGCACGCTGTTGCTGTTTTTCCTCAGCTTCGGCAAACTTTACAACGGGATTGATAAGGAATATAATTTCAGAAAGCTGCAGGCAACGGGCTTTGCCTCGGCTGTTCTCTGCCTTGCGCAGGGGCTGCCGCATATTATTTTTAATCTTATAAACGGAAACAATTATCGGCATACGTCGAATATTTCAAATATTGCGCTGATAATATACGGCATTTTTGCGGCGGCGTTTACGCTCTCCTATTTTTCCATGAAAAACATTGCTGCCGCCGATTCGCGGCACGACGCTTGATTTCGGGTGAAATACTATGAGAATGCGCAAGAAAAAACACCTTGAGGAAAGGCTTGAAAATATATCCGAGCTGCTTTTTGTAAGCGACCTTGAGGATAGGAATTTTAATAACGCGGCGGATAATCCCGAATATATCGATTTTGATAAATGGTTCGGCAGAACCGCTCCGCGCCACCTTGAAATAGGTTGCGGAAAGGGCGGTTTTGCGGTAGAATACGCAAGGCGCAACCCCGAAACGGATATTATTGCCGTTGAAAAGGACGCGAATGTTATAGTAGCCGCGTGCGAGGCGGCAAAAAACGCGGGTGTGGAAAATCTGCGGTTTATGAAGTGCGGCGCGGAGTATTTGCCGAAATATATACGTCCGCACAGTATAGGGCAGATATTCCTTAATTTCAGCTGTCCGTTCCCGAAAAACAAATATGCGTCGCACAGGCTTACGCACCGCCGCTTTTTGAAAATATATAAAGCGCTCATGCTACCAAATGCCGAAATTCACCAAAAAACAGATAATATGCACTTTTTTGAATTTTCGCTTGAAGAGCTGACAGCCGCGGGCTTTGCGCTTAAAAATGTATCGCTTGATTTACACGCGAGTGATTTTGAGAATAATATTGAAACGGAATACGAGCATAAGTTTGCGTCTCTCGGTCAGCCGATTTACAGGCTTGAGGCGTATTTGCCGAATGAGGACTTATAAATGACGGACTTTCATATTGAAAAAATAGCCGACCGCTGCGCCGGGTTCGGTGTGAAAATTGACGGTGATATTACCGAGCGGCTTAATTTATACGGTAATCTGCTGCTTGAGTGGAACGAAAAAATGAACCTTACCGCAATAACCGCGCCCGAGGACGTGCTGTACAAGCACTTTTACGACTGCATACTCTTTTTAAAAGCGGTAACCCCCGCAAAGAACGCCCGAATTATAGATGTCGGCACAGGCGCGGGTTTCCCCGGAACGGTGCTTAAAATTGTCCGCCCCGATATAAACGTAACGCTGCTTGACAGCCTTAATAAGCGCCTTGTGTTTTTAAACGAGGTAATTGCGGAACTGGGGCTTAGCGGCATTTCCACCGTGCATATGCGCGCGGAGGATGCGGGCAAAGCCGCCGCTCACCGCGAAAAGTACGATATTGCCTGCGCGCGCGCCGTGGCGGCGCTGCCCGTTCTTATGGAATACTGCCTGCCGTTCGTTAAAAAAGGCGGCTGTTTTGTTGCTATGAAAGGGGCGTCCGCCGAGGATGAAATGAACAGGAGCTTTTCCGCGGCGCAGCTTTTGGGAGCCGATAAACCCACTATTATATGCGAAACTCTAACGGGAAATGAGCAAAGAGCCTTTGTAATTACAAAGAAAATATCGCAAACCCCGACAAGATACCCCCGCAAGCCCGCCGAAATATCAAAAAAGCCGCTTTAACGCGGCTTTTTTTGTTGTAAACCGTCGCTTTTCCCCGACCGATTTTTCTTTACAAGACAGAAAATTCCGTATAAAATTAATTACAGAAAGGGAAAAGGAGGAATAAAATGTACACTCTCTCCGATAAAAAGCTGATAATGCTGCGACCTAAAGACATAAAGCCGTCGCCCGCGCGGCCACGGCGCGATTTTGACGAATACGAGCTTAAACTTTTGACCGACAGCATCCAGGCAAGCGGAATTATAGAACCGCTGGCGGTAAGACGTTTGCAAAGTGGAGGCTATGAGCTTATAACGGGCGAGCGCAGACTGCGCGCGGCGCTTAAAGCAGGGCTCAGGCGGGTTCCGTGTATCGTACATAAAACGGACGAGGAAACCGCGGCGCTTTATTCGGTAATAGAAAATCTGCAAAGGAGCAGTCTTAACGCGTTTGAGGAAGCGGAAAGCATTAATTACCTTATAACCGAGTACGGGCTTTCTCAATCCGAGGCGGCGGCAAGGCTCGGAATAGCGCAATCAACCCTGTCGAATAAACTGCGGCTTTTGCGGCTTTCCGAGGGCATTAAAGAAAGGGTAGTATCATCGGGACTTTCCGAACGCCACGCACGCGCCCTGTTACGTCTGCCCGAGGAAAGAAGACAGGAAGCGCTTGACCGAATAATTGCGGACGAGCTTACGCTTAAACAAACGGAAGAATACATTTTTGACCTTTTAAACCCTGAATACGAACCGTGCGAAACGCCCGAAGAGCCTGTGAGAAAGGCGGCAATAGGCGATGTGCGGCTGTTTTCAAACAGCCTTGCAAAGCTGATAACAACGCTGCAAAACTCGGGTATTGAAGCCGTTTCCAAAAAATATGAAAGCGATAAATATATCGAATTCAAGGTTCGTATACCCAAGGCGGCGCCCTCAACAGAGCGCTGCAAGCAGTTAAAAATCTGCTGAGTCCGCGCTTTGCGTCTCCCCTGCGCAAAAGCGGCTTTGAGCGGTTTTTATATACAAACAGACCGTCGGAAAAAACCCGACGGTCCGTTTTTTTATATTCGTTAACTATTTGCTAAAACTGGAATTAAAATTATTTATTCCAGTATTGACAAATATAAAAAAATGTGCTATAATATAGTCAAGGAGGTAATATTAATGAACAATAGTATTTTAACCAAATGTCCCGCCTGCAACGAAAAGCTATACATATCTTCTCTCAAGTGCAAAAAATGCGGGTTGGAATTAAAAAACGAATTTGAGATAAGCAAGTACGATTTGCTTGATAAGGAACAACTGAATTTTTTGGAAACGTTTTTAGCTTGCGAGGGTAATCTTAAAGAATTGCAAAATCGTATGAATATATCTTATCCTTTAGCTAAAAAGAAACTCTTAGAATTGTTAGCGGCATTGCAAATAAAAGAAAGAGATAATACAGAGGTGATAAATATGGAAAATACTATACCTACCAACGGTCACACAGCAGCCGACATAATAAGGAATAAACTAATTGAAAACGGAGGGTGTGCAACCTACTATACTTACGACGGTACAGAACACCAAGTGTACGCAATAAAAAACGGTTCTGAATTTGCAACAGACGCGCTGCCCGTTAATATAACATACGGCTTTGAAATATTTAATTGTGTTTCTGACGCTATAAAAGAAAACGGCGGCAAGGCAAGAAAAGGGATGGCGCGCGGAAACAGGGTCGGTGACATAAATTTTGACGAAAAAACTGTTTCCGGTTATTTGGCAATTCATTTTTTCGGAAAACACTATGGAGAAACCTCTGTTGACCCAAGTTTTTTTCTTTTTGGAATTATGGAATGGGCTAAAATAATAGACAATAATCGCGGTTATGTTGAATTTACAGATTGGTACAAAAAAGAATTAGAAGAAAAATGTATGTAATAATAGGATTCCTGTACGGACTGTTTAAAGAATTATTATATCCTAAAAGGCGCAAATAAATTTTTAATTAAGTTAATAAAATATCCTTAAAATAGGTGCAAAAATGCTGTAAAAAATTAAAACAAGCGGCTGTCACGTTAAGGTAAAAGTACACAAGCAAAAAAGTTTTTAAATAACTTTTGGTTCCCTCTGTTGAGGGTTGTTTCGTGCAAAATGTCCTTAACGTGACAGCCGCTTATAAGCGACATATTATTCGGTGAATTTTAAGTTCGGCTTCGCTCGGTAAGAAAATTATATTAAATATAGCCCCGATTCCAAAACCGCAAAGCGGTAATCGCTGACCTTTACATATTGGCGAATGGGTTCTTCGAAATCCTCATATTCAAAAACGCTGTATGTGTTGAGATTAACCTGTGTAAGCTTTGAAGAGCCTGCGTTGCTCACCATAATGTTATCCCCCTCAACAAAAAGCCCCTCAGGGCGGCTGAACGGGGATTTATTTCCGCCGATTCGCAGCTCCTCGCGCATGGTGGAAAGGTTGTAGCGCAAAAGCACGTTGCACTCAGGAAAGCTTGCCCAAAGCGTGTTTTTATAAAGCGCAATATCCGCCGCCGCGCCGCCGCGGTATTTAAGCTCGCCCGACCAAAGCAGCGTGGCGTCGTTATCCAAAAGGGCGGCGCTGCCGTTATCCTCAAGCAGAAAAACCTTGCTGTTGGGCAGAACTATTGATTTTGCGGTGATATAATTGCCGCAGAACATAGCGGTGGCTTTATAATTATTGCCGAATTTGGTAAGCAGGTATATATTCCGCGCGACATCGGTAAAATGCCCGTTTTCAAAGGAGATCATTTTATAGGAGACAATGGTGTTTTCGTCAATAACATCCTTGCAGTAGGAAAATATTATGCCGTCCGACAGCGGCAACACGTCAAACACCTTGCCCGAAAATATTTTTTTCATCTGTTTTCACTTCCGTTATAGCTTTATTTCGCCGACCTCAAGCATTTTCTGCGCGGCAAGCAGCACTCCCGCGTGCGCGCTGTGGAAATTCAGTCCGCCCTGCATCCAGGCGGCATAGGGCGGGCGCAGCGGTCCGTCTGCCGAAAGCTCTATTGAGGCGCCCATTGTAAACGCGCCTGCCGCCATTATAACCTTGTCGTCATAACCCGGCATATCCCAAGGCTCGGGGGTTACAAAGGCGTCAACCGGGGCGCTGCTTTGCATACCGCGGCAAAAGGCGATAAGACCCTCCGCCGTGCCGAGGGTCACGCACTGAATAATATCCCCGCGTTTATCGTCAGGCTCGGGAGTTACCGCAAAGCCCAAGGCTTTGAAAAGAGCGGATGCGAAAACGGCGGTCTTCATAGCCTCGCCCACAACGTGCGGGGCGGAGAAAAGCCCCATATATAACTCTCTGCTATGCCCGAGGGTCGCGCCCGCCTCGCGCCCCACGCCGGGGCAGGTAAGCCTGTAGGCGCATTTTTCTATAAGCTCGTGCCTGCCCGCAATATATCCGCCCGTTGGGGCAATTCCGCCGCCCGGGTTTTTAATAAGCGAGCCCGCAATAATATCCGCTCCAACCTCGCACGGCTCTTGCTTTTCGGTAAATTCGCCGTAGCAGTTATCCACCATTATAATGCTTTGCGGGGAGACCTCGCGCACAATGTCGCATAACTCGCGGATTTTCTCTATTGTAAGGCTGGGTCTTGTGCTGTACCCGCGCGAGCGCTGAATGTACGCCATTTTGTAGGTGCTTGCGGCAAGTTCCTTTTTTATTGACGCTTTATCGGGCGTGCCGTCGGGCAGCAACGCTATTTCATGGTATTCAACCCCGAAATCGGCAAGGGAACCGTCGGTTTTTTCGTCGATTCCGAAAACGCCTGTGATTGTGTCGTACGGTCTGCCCGTAAGCACCAAAACCTTATCGCCCGGGCGCAAAAGCCCGAAAAGCGCCACGGTTAAGGTGTGCGTGCCCGAAACGAAATTGTGGCGTATTAAAGAGTCCTCCGCGCCCATGGCGTCCGCCATAACGCGCTCTAAAATCTCGCGCCCGCGGTCGTCGTAGCCGTAGCCCGTAGAGCCTGCAAACGCCGATTCCGTAACGCCGTTTTTAATAAACGCCGAAAGCATTTTAAGCTGATTGTATTCGGTTATATCATCTATTCCCTTAAAGCGCGGGGAAATTTCCGCGAGTATTTTTTCATCCAACCGCATTAAGCGCTCATCTATATTAAAAAAATTATTTATGTTCACTCTCTCACCTTATAACCGGCTGTGTAAAGCCTTTTAAATCCGTATTTTTCATAAAATCCCACAAGCGGCGGCTTGCAGCATAAAAGCATTTGCCGCCCGCTGTTTTTGCATATTATCGCTTTAAGCGCTTGTCCGCCGCAGCCTTTTTCAAGGCTTGCAAGCCCGCAAAGCAGGGCGTAATTTCCCGTATTAAAAGAAACCGCGGCGCATTTATTTTTAATTCCCCAAAGCGAAGCCCCGCCCCTGTTCAGTCGGCGGCAAAAATCCACCGCAAAGTGGGGGTAATCGGGCACATCTAAACCTGCGGCGGAAAAAACCTCGTAAATATCCTTGCTCGAAAGCCTGTCCCCCATATCTGTAAGCAGGGAACTATCGGCACAGCGCGCCATTACCTCCACCGTTTCTGTAGGCTGTATTTCCAGTTTTTCAAACGTCACGCTATCGGTAAAAACCGTTTTGGGGTTAAGCATTTTAATAAACTCGGCAAGCTCCGCCGTATTCCCGCCGCCGTAAGAAACGGTCATATTACCGTCCGAAAGGGAAATATACGTCTCCGCACCCGTCTGCTGCCAAAAATAAACATCGGGGTCTTCTTTGTAGCAATCAAAAAGGCACTTTATTCTTATATACTCCGCCGTAGGTTTTGAAGCCTCGGGCAGAGCGTTTATAAGCCTTATCATTCAATTTCGCCGCTGCAAATGCCTTTAAGCATATATTCCGCAAGCTGCAGCGCGTTTTCAATATCGCTTTTATCCGCAACCGAGGCGGGTGAATGAATGTACCTGCACGGAACGGAAATAGCCAGCGTGCGCACTCCGCCGCGGCTTGTGTGCACCGCACCCGAGTTATTGCCGCCCGCAACCGCTGCCTTGGGCTGGCAGGTTATGCCGCTTTTAAGGGCGGCATTATAATAGGCTTTATCGTAAACGGTGGCTCTGTCCATAAACGAAACGGCAGGACCGCCGCCTAAAACACAAACACGTCTTGAAGGCTCGACGCCCGCAATATCCGCCGCAGTGGTGCCCTCAAGCACTATTGCCGCGTCGGGTGCTACGGTGTAAGCCGCCGCCTTTGCGCCGCGAAGACCTACTTCCTCCTGAACCGAGAAAACGGCGTAAAAATCATACTCCGCTTCTTTCAAAAGCATAGATATAAGCACCGCGCAGCCTATTCGGTCGTCAAGCGCCTTTGATTTTATTTTATCGCCCGCGTCGGTATATTCCCCGCAAATCACGGCGCGGTCGCCGGGGGAAACCAGCTTTAGAGCCTCCTCTTTAGAGGAAGCGCCTATGTCGATATAAAGCGAGTGCGGGTCGGGCAGTTTTTTACGCTCGTCGGCGGAAATCAGGTGTATAGGCTTGCCCGAGATAACGCCGTTTATGCCGTTTACCTTAACGCGGCGGAACATAAGAATTGATGTGTCAATTCCGCCCACGGCGGAAAAATTCAGAAAACCGTCATCCGTAATATATGTTACTATTAAGCCTACCTCGTCCATATGCGCGTCAAGTATAACCTTTTTAGCGGGCGTTTTTTTGCCCTTTTTAAAGGCTATAATGCTGCCGAGCGGGTCAACTTTGTATTCGCAGTGATTTTCTATTTTACCTATAATATAGTCTCTTACCGCCGTTTCATCACCCGAAACAGCGTTAAGTGTGCAGAGTTCACTTAAAATTTCAAGCATTTAAAAGCCCTCCCGACAAAATGTATTTTGCGAGCAGCTCGGCAGAGCTTTCAATATCCGCAAGGCTTACTGTTTCAACCTCTGTGTGCATATTGCGCAGCGGAATTGAAACGGTGCAGGTCTTAGCGCCGCTTTCGGCAACCGAGAGCACGTCCGCGTTAGTTCCCGTTCTGCCGCCCATAACTTCGGGGGCGTATGCAATTCCGTTTTCCGCAGCAACCTTGCAAAGTTTTTTGGAAACGCCGCTGTCAAGCACGGGGGAAAAGCCTATCATCGGTCCACCGCCTAATTTGCCGCATTCCTCCGCCGATATTCCTATACCGTCGCCAAAGGTAACATCAACCGCTATAACCTCATCGGGGTGTATACCGAAGGACGCCGCCGCAGCGCCGCGCATACCAAGCTCCTCAGCGTCGCTGAAAAGCAGCACCACATTGCAGGGCAGCGCATTATCTGCCAGTAATTCCGCCGTTTTTAAAAGGCAGGCAACGCCCGCGCGGTCGTCAAACGAGCGGCCGGTTACAAGCCCGCCCGAAAGCTCGGCAGGCTCTGCCGAAAATGTAATGTAATCGCCGAGGGATACTAAATCTTTAGCCTTAGCGCCCAGCATTGTATCAAGCTTTATGCTTGCTATGTCGGAATACTCCACCTCTCCGCTTGCAAGGTGCGGCGGGGTGCTGCAAAAAACAGCGGGAATATTTTTCTTACCGTGCACCGTAACGGCACGTGCGGGCAGGGCGCGCAGATCTATGCCGCCGCAGCAGGCAGCGGTAATGAAGCCCTCGCCGTCAATGTCGGTAACGGTAAATGCCACCTGGTCTATGTGCGCGTCAAGCAAGACAGTGTAATCGGCGGCGCCTTTTATTTTTCCTATAACCGCGGCGCCGCGCCTTTCAACCTCTGCATATTTTTTAAGCTCTTCAGCGGCGTAATCAGCCGCGTCATGTACAGCCCCTACCGAATCAAGGCTTGAAAGCTTAAATAAAACCTCTTTAATATTCATTACAGCTTATTTACCAGGTCCTTATAGTAATTTCCGCGCGCCACAAAATTCGGGAACATATCAAAGCTGGCGCAGGCGGGGCTTAAAGTCACAATATCACCTGAAACGGCGTCTCTATGCGCGGCGGCAACCGCCTCGTCAATATTTTTAACCCTTACAATTTCAGGCTCGCCCTTGTAATTTTCGTCGGCGCGTATGCATTTCTCAATCTTTTCGGCGGTATCGCCGCATAAATAAAGCTTTTTAACCTTTTCAATAATATAGGGCACCATAGGCTCAAAGGGTATGTGTTTATCATACCCGCCCGCTATAAGCAGCACCTTACGGTCAAAGGCTTTAAGTCCCGCTATTGTGCGGGTGGGGCTTGATGCTATTGAATCATTGTAATACTTAACGCCGTCAAGCTCGCGAACAAATTCAATTCTGTGCTCAACGCCCTTAAACTCGTGCGCCACGCGCTTTATTGAGTCTATGCCCACATAGCCCCAAACCGCCGCTATCGCCGCTAAATAATTCGCTACGTTGTGGTCGCCGAGCACCGCTATTTCGCTGCGGTGCATAATGGGCGCGTCAATCCCGCGGTATGCCATGTGAATAGTGCTGTCGGTATCAAGCCACGCGCCGTTTTTGAGCGGCTGCTCCATACTGAACGAGAGCGATTGCCCGCGAACGTATTTTCTGAACTCGCGGGTTATATCGTTATCACGGTTGAGCACCGTGCGCGAGAATGCGTTTTGGTGCAGAAGTATATTTTTCTTCGCCTCAACGTATTCATCCATATCCTTATGAATATCAAGGTGATTGGGCGCAACGTTGGTAACTACCGCCACGTCGGGGCTTTTGCGCATTGAAATAAGCTGAAATGAAGAAAGCTCGGCTACCACGAAATCCCCGGGCTTTATGCTTTCAATTTCGGGAAGTAACGGCTTGCCTATATTGCCGCCGAGGTGCACCGTTTTGCCCTCTGCCTCAAGCATTTTGGCAATAAGGGTGGTTGTGGTGGTTTTTCCGTCCGACCCGGTAACGGCGAATATCGTTGCGGGGCAAAGGTCGAAAAATACTTCCATTTCGCTGGTAACCGCAATTCCCTTTTTGCGCGCCGCCTCAAGCTCGGGCAAATTAAAGTTCATACCCGGCGTGCGGAATATAATATCAACCTCTAAATTATCAAGATACCCGTCGCCGAGGCGGAGCGTGGCACCCGCGTTTTCAAGCTCATCAGCCAGCGCGCCTATCTGCTCGCGGCTGCGGCGGTCGCAGGCGTAAACCGTGGCGCCCTTATTTAAAAAATTCAAAATAAGGGGAGTATTGCTCACCCCTATGCCGCACATTGCTATTTTTTTACCGTTTATCTGCTTAAAAAACTGTTTGCAATCCAAGCTAATTGCCCCCAATATATCTTTATACTTTTCTATTATACTTAAAGTAATTGAAAATATCAACACATACCGCGCGGTTTTTAAAAATAATTTACTTTTCAGCCCGCAAACGGTAACAAATCTGATACCATTTGTAACCGAATTGTTTTTGTACTTTTTGAAAAATCGGTATATAATTATAATCAGTAAGAAAGCTTGGAGGCGGTAGTATGAAAAAGGGAATTTTAAACATTACGGCACTGGCAGTTGTGTTGCTGATTTCTTTTACCTCGCTCACGGTTAAGCCCGCGGCGAACGCTACCGAAAAAAAGCCCGCCGTTACCGTTTCGGAAGAAAAGGTTTTGGGCGCGCGTTTTCTTAATATGCTGAACCATAATTTTGTTTATAACGGCGAGTTTGAAAGCGTTTACGAAATGACCGCCTGCTCTGAGGTTGCCCTGCTTGATAAAGCGGAGGACGGATATATTCGCCAGAGCCTTATTGCCGGTTATCTTTACAATATGTACGGGGTTGAAAATGTTGATTTCGCCGCCGTTACAAAGGATTTCCCGCAGCGTGAAAATTATGTTTATGTAATTCCGCGCGGCTTTTCGGTTTATAAACATTCCGCTCCCGTTATTACCGAGAATGAGGACGGTAGCTACACCGTGGTGACCGATGTGGAAATTTCCTCGCATGACAGCGATGCCGAAACCGCAAAGGCAACAACGCTTTTTGTAAAAAACGAAAATTCGGCTTTCGGCTTTAACATTATTTCTTCGGATATTTCCGCAGTAGGCTATAACGCATAAATTTGAATTTAGTTAAAATCAACCCTGACGTTATCATTAAAGGATAACGTCAGGGCTTTTTTCGGTTAAAGTAATTTTTATCTATAGCAGCATAAAATGTGTTTCTTTTTTTGCAGGGCGTAATTATAAGCCGCTTCCGCGTCGCTGTCCGGCTTTTCGCCACGGAGAAACACACATATTTCACTTTTGAAAATAAGCGACATATATCGCCTTAAATCGGCTGATTTTTCCGAATCGCCTATAAATCTAAGGGTAAAGGTTTTGTCGTATTTCTCGGTAGAGTGAAACAGAGAGTTATCCTTTTCGTTATAATCCAAATTGAATTTTATCCGTCTGATTTCGGGGCGGTTTCTTTTATAAATTCCCACGGTATAAAAGCAAAGATTTCCGAAATCCGAATATTCGCCGAATAAAAAGTTTGTAACGCCTTTCTCCATAAGCTGATGAATAATTCCGTCCACTTTTTTCCATCTTGCGGATGAAAACTTAAATTCTCCGTTACCTATAAAGCATGCTGTGTTTTTCATTTTTAATCGCCCTTTTCGTATTTTGACCGTTTAAATTTTCTTTTATTTATATATTATACCGCTCATTTTAGTATAAATCAAGTAAAATCGGTAATTTATGTAGGATTATTACTGTTTGAATCGGTATAAAATACCCTTGGTGATATAAATGAATGAGCAATTTGTCCGAGACAGAATAACTGCATTGAGAACACAAAAGGGAATTTCGGAATATAAGATGAGCCTTGATTTAGGACACAGTAAAGGCTATATACAAGGTATATCTAGCGGCAGAGCGCTGCCCTCAATGTATGAATTTCTTTATATGTGCGATTATTTGGGAATAACGCCAAAGGAATTTTTCGACAGTGAAATAGAAAATCCCGAAAAGGTAGAGCGGTTGTACAGACTCAGCAAAAATATGTCGGATGAGGACCTGGATATTTTAATCGCTACGGCGGAGCGGCTGAGTAAAAAGTAAAATTAAAAAACGGGCAGTATCAATGGCTCCCCCCACTGACGAGGTTTTGTGCAAACCCAAGGCTCCCTTCTTTTTGACGTAAGTCAAAACAGAGGGGAGCTGTCAGCGTAGCTGACTGAGGGGTATTTTTCTAACGTTTACCATCTAATATCTAAATCTAGCTTGTAACAATCCCTCAGTCAAAACCTACGGTTTTGCCAGCTCCCTTTAGGCAAGGGAGCCCGTTGTGCAAGTCAAAGGTTCGAAAATATTACAAGCAATAAAAATGCGGGGGCACCGTTTCGTGCTCCCGCTGTTTGCGTTTTTTTGAAATTACTGCATATTGTTCTGAATGTATTCAACCACATCGCCTATGGTTTTGAGGTTTTCAATCTCTTCGTCGGGAATTTCAACATCGAATTCATCCTCAATAGACATAAGCAGTTCAACAACGTCAAGGCTGTCGGCGTCAAGATCCTCGGCTATTTTGGTGTCCATAGTCATTTCTTCCGCGTCTGCGTCAAGCTGTTCCGCCAATATTTCTTTAATTTTTTCAAATACCATAACAAATTGCCTCCTGAAAATTTTAAGGACTTAAAGCCCGAACCGCCGTTTTAAAAAAGCGCGGCGGCAATATACTAAACAAATAATATGTTCTTGCGGCGCGTTTGTCAATATATTTTTATACTTTTTTTAAAAAAATATACCGATAATAGGAAAAGCGGGTAAAAACTGTTGCAAAGCGGCGCTTTTTGGTTTATAATATAATGCGATTATACATTTATCAACGAAAGGTGGGGAAGAGCGCCGCTGCGCTCCCTTATATGGCTAAAGAAAAACTCGTAAAATCCATAACCTCAATGGATGAGGATTTTGCAAAATGGTACACCGATGTTGTGCTGAAAGCGGACTTAATTGACTATTCCTCTGTAAAGGGGTGTATGATAATCCGCCCTTACGGCTACGCGATTTGGGAAAATATTCAGCATATAGTTGACGGTATGTTTAAGGAAACAGGGCATGAAAACGTTTATATGCCTATGTTTATACCCGAAAGCCTGCTGCAAAAGGAGAAGGATCACGTTGAGGGCTTTGCGCCCGAGGTTGCGTGGGTAACCCACGGCGGCGATGAGGAGCTTGAAGAAAGGCTTTGCGTTCGCCCGACCTCCGAAACCCTTTTCTGCGACCATTTTAAGAATATTGTTCATTCCTACCGCGATCTGCCGAAATTATATAACCAGTGGTGCAGCGTTGTGCGCTGGGAAAAGACCACCCGCCCGTTTTTGCGCTCGCGCGAGTTCCTCTGGCAGGAGGGTCATACTCTCCACGCAACCGCAGAGGAAGCAAAGGAAGAAACAATACGCATGCTTAACGTTTACGCCCGCTTTGCCGAGGAATCCCTCGCCATTCCGGTTGTAAAGGGCGAGAAGACCGCAAAGGAGCGCTTTGCGGGAGCCGAGGCTACATACACAATTGAGGCGCTTATGCACGACGGCAAGGCGCTGCAAAGCGGAACCTCGCACTATTTCGGCGATGGCTTTGCCCGCGCTTTCGGAATAGAATATACCGATAAAAACAACAACCCCGTAACCCCGTTTGAAACCTCTTGGGGTTGTTCCACACGTCTTATAGGCGCTATAATTATGACCCACGGCGATGATAACGGCTTGGTGCTGCCACCGGCTATCGCGCCGATACAGGCAGTTTTAATACCGATTGCAACCCATAAAGAGGGCGTGCTTGATAAGGCTAACGAGGTATACGCCCGTATGAGCAAAATTTGCCGCGCTAAAATAGATTTAGGCGAGCAGTCGCCCGGCTGGAAATTTGCCGAGTATGAGATGAAAGGCGTTCCGCTGCGCGTGGAATTAGGACCGAAGGATATTGAAAACAATCAGTGCGTTGTTGTTCGCCGCGATAACGGCGAAAAGACGGTTGTAAACCTTGACGAGCTTGAAACAAAATTACCCGAGCTTTTAAAGGCGGTACACGACGGACTTTACAACAAGGCGCTTGAGCGCCGCGCGGCAATGACCTTTGAGGCGCATAACCTTGAAGAAATTAAGGAAATTGCCGATACAAAGCCGGGCTTTATAAAGGCTATGTGGTGCGGCGACCGCGAGTGCGAGGATAAGCTTAAGGAGTATGCGGGAATAACCTCGCGCTGTATTCCGTTTGAGCAGGAGCATATTGACGGAAAATGTGTGTGCTGCGGCAAGGAGGCAAAGCATATGCTATATTGGGGCAAGGCATATTAAATCGGAATAGGATGAATTATGAGCAGAGCAGCGATTTTTAAGGACAAAACCGCCATAACGGAGAAAATAAGGGAGGCCGCGCGGAGCGTGTTTCCCATAGTCCTTATTGTCGTTTTGCTCTGTTTTTGCGTTTTACCCGTGGGAACCGATATAATGCTGAGCTTTTTAATAGGCACGGTATTTGTAATATTGGGAATAGGGCTTTTTTCGCTCGGTGCCGATATTTCAATGGTGCCCATAGGCACAAAGGTGGGCACTGCGCTTACCAAAACGCGGCGCTTGGGGCTTATTTTGCCCGTCGCCTTTATTTTAGGCTTTGCGGTTACGGTTGCCGAGCCCGATTTGCAGGTTTTAGCCGCCACGGTGCCGCATATAAACAGCGCGGTGTTGCTTATAACCGTGGGTATAGGCGTGGGCTTTTTTCTTACCGTGTGTATGCTGCGCATTATAACGGGCATAAACCTGCGACGACTGCTCATAGTGTTTTACGCGGCGGTTTTTGCACTTGCCGCCTTTACCGACGCCGATTTTTTAAGCATAGCCTTTGATTCGGGCGGCGTGACCACAGGGCCTATGACCGTGCCGTTTATACTGGCGCTCGGCATAGGCGTTTCAAACATACGAAGCGATAAAAAAGCCGAGGCGGACAGCTTCGGGCTGGTGGCGCTGTGCTCTATAGGTCCAATAATCGCGGTAATGCTTTTGGGGCTTTTTTACCCTGCGGAAAATGCGGAGGCGGATATTGCCGCCGCGCAGTTTGCCGATACTGCACACATAGGAAACGCATATTTGCGCTCGCTGCCGCACACCCTGCTTGAAACGGCGGTTTCGCTTTTGCCTATTGCGGCGGTTTTTGTTATATTCAACCTTTTATCCTTAAAGCTTACCCGCCGCAGTTTTATAAGAATTTGCTTCGGTATACTTTATACATACGCGGGGCTTGTGCTTTTTTTGACGGGCGTAAACGTAGGCTTTTCGCCCCTCGGCACGGTTTTGGGCAGCGAGCTTATGAGCGGCAAAGCGGCGGTTTTTGCCGTGCCGCTGGCTATGGCTTTCGGGTGGTTTATAATATCAGCCGAGCCTGCCGTTGCGGTGCTTGAAAAGCAGATTGAAGAGGTAAGCGCCGGCGCTATTCCGGGCAGAGCGATAAAGCTAAGTCTTTCGCTTGCTGTTTCCGTTGCAATGGGAATTTCAATGGTAAGGGTATTAACCGGTATTTCGGTGCTTTGGTTCTTATTGCCGGGCTACGCAATTGCCTTAATTCTTTCGTTTTTTGTGCCCGATATTTACACGGCTATCGCCTTTGACTCGGGCGGCGTGGCTTCGGGTCCTATGACGGCTACATTTATGCTGCAATTCTTTATAGGCGCGGCAGGCACTACGGGCGGCAATATATTGAGCGACGCTTTCGGCGTGGTGGCAATGGTGGCAATGGTGCCGCTTATATCCATTCAGGCGGTGGGGCTTATATATAAAAAGCGCGAAGCGGTTACAGAGGAAACGCGTGAGGAATACGGCGACTTCGATATTGTTGAGCTTTGGGAGGTAGAAGAAATATGAACTATATTATTTCTGTTTGCCGCCCCGAGGCTGCGGCGGTTTTCGGCGATATTTGCTCGGAGCTGTGCTTACCGCTGAGCATTAAGCTGTACGGCAGGGGAACGGCAGTTCAAAGTATGCTTGATATTTTGGGAATAGAAAGCACCGAAAAACGCGTGTTTATAACCGTTGCCGACAGAGAAAAAACCAAAAGGCTTATAAAAGAGCAGCGAAACCGTATGTTTATAGGCGTACCCGGGCACGGAATAACGGTTGCCGTGCCGATTAAAAGCGTGGGAGGGGGAAAAACCTTGGAATTTTTAAGCGGCGGAAATGCGGAAAAATATACCCCGCAAATGTCTTACAATTACGAGCTTATTGTGGCAATAGCAAACGAGGGCAGAACCGACCTTGTTATGAACGCCGCGAGAGCCGCAGGTGCGGCGGGCGGCACCGTGCTGCACGGCAAAGGCACGGGCGGCAAGGCGGAAAAGGCTTTTTACAATGTTTCGATAGCCGATGAAAAGGAAGTTATTTTAATAGTTTCAAGGGCTTTGCAAAAATCGGATATTATGCGCGCGATAATTGAAAACGCGGGACCCTCTACCGAGGCGGGCGCAATAGTTTTTTCGCTGCCCGCAAGCGAGGTTGCGGGGTTTGGAATGTTTGAAGATACAAGCGGTGAGGAAAAATGAATTACCTTATAAATCCAAAGGCGTTTTCCGCCGTTTTTACGGTGCCCGCCGCCGTGGCGGACAAGCACTTAAAGCTTGCGCGCGGCGAGCACATAAAGGTGCTGCTTTATATTATGCGGAATATGTCGGTAAACCCGAATAACGCCGAGATTGCCGCCGCCACGGGGCTTTCGGAATATGATGTGGCGGAGGCGCTGCTTTACTGGGAAAGCGCGGGAATACTTATGCCCGACGGAAAGCCCGCCGAAAAAGCGGAAATTAAAGCCCCCGCCGTAAAGCAAAACGCAAAGCCCGACCGTGCGGACGTTGCGCGGCGCGGCGCAGAGGATGAAAAAATACGCTACCTGCTTACCGAAACGCAAATGAAGCTAGGCAGAAATTTAAAATCAAACGAAACAAGCACGCTTGTTTGGCTTTATGATGATTTGGGGCTGGATGTTTCGCTTATACTTATGATAGTGCAGTATGCCGCAGCGCACGGAAAGGCGCGAATCGGCTTTATTGAATCCACCGCGACCGATTGGGTAAACCGCGGGATCGGCACAATAGCCGCCGCCGATAAAGAGCTTAACCAAATGGCTATGAGCGAGCAGGCGTGGGGCATAGTTTGCGCCGCTTTCGGGCTTGAAAAGCGCAGACCCAGCAAAAACGAATTGAAGCTTTCGCTTATGTGGGTTGATGAGTGGAAAATATCCCGCGAGATGCTCACGGCGGCATATAACGCCTGCGTGGATGGCATATCGAAATTTGATATGAAATATGTTTCCAAAATAATAGAAAACTGGCACGAAAAGGGCTACAAAACGCCCGACGATATTGAAGAAAAGAAAAAAAGCGACACAAAAAAGAGAAGCTTTGCCGCTTACGATTTGGATTTGTTTGAAAAAATGCTTAACAGCGATGACTGAGGGTGACAGGCATGATTATTAAAGAGGATGTTTACAAAAAGGCGTTTGAGGCTAAGAAAAACGCGCTGAATGAAAAAAAGGCGCTGCGCAGTTCGGCAATTTCGGCGGCATATAATGCTGAGCCGCGGCTTACAGAAATTGACCGCTCGTTATCTGCTATAGGCGCGTCGCTCGCCATTGCCGCGCTGTCGGGCGGGGATGTTACAGACCTTAAAAAGCAATCAGAAGCGCTCTCGCGCGAAAAACGGGTACTGCTCGATAAATTCGGAGTGCAAGATATAAAGTACGATTGCCCAATTTGCTCGGATACGGGTTATGTTAACGGCAAGATATGCGGATGTGTAAAGCACCTGGTTTCGGCGTTTATTGCCGAAGAAATGAGCGAGGAAATGCCGCTCGGCACATCCCGCTTTGATAATTTTGATTTAAAATACTATCCCGATAAGGATACTAAAGAGGGCAACCCCCGCCGCAGAATGACGAAAATATTCAAGACCTGCTATGAATATGCGTTTGAATTTGACCCGAAAATCTCGGGTAATCTTTTGTTTACGGGAGACGCGGGGCTCGGCAAAACCCACCTGACCTTAGCGATTGTCGGCGAGGTTATAGAAAAGGGCTTTATTCCGGTTTACGGCTCGGCGGAAAATCTTTTTTCGCAAATAGAAAAGGAAAAATTTACGGACGGAAACCGCGGCGCATATGACGCCATGATAAAAAGCGACCTGCTTGTAATAGACGACTTGGGTGCGGAAATGGCTACGTCCTTTTCAAAATCGGCGCTTTACAACCTAGTGAATACGCGCCTGCTTGCGAACCGCCCTACCGTAATAAACACCAACCTTACAATGGAGGAAATCGAAACGCGCTATACGCCGAGAATATCCTCGCGGCTTATAGGCAGCTTTGACGCGTATAAATTTATAGGCCCCGATATACGGCAGCAAAAGGCTGTTGAAAAAATGAGTAAGTAAAAGGATATGCTGTCATAAAAGTTAATTATAAAAATACCCCTCAGTCACTGACGTGACAGCTCCCCTCTATTTTGGCAAAGCCAAAAAGAAGGGAGCCAAGAAGCCTCCCCTGTGCAAGGGGAGGTGGCTCGCCGGGCGAGACGGAGGGGTTGTCAGAATTTATGTATCTAAAGATTTTTAAGGAGTAATTTTTTTGAGTATTAAAAAATATGCCGCAGGGGAATATGACGTTGCGGTTATAGGCGGGGGTCATGCCGGCATTGAGGCGGCTCTCGCGGCGGCTCGGCTCGGCTGCAAAGCGATTATGTTTACAATAAGCGTGGATTGGATAGGCAATATGCCCTGCAACCCGTCAATAGGCGGCACGGCAAAGGGTCACCTTGTAAGGGAGATTGACGCGCTGGGCGGCGAAATGGGCAGGGCGGCTGATAAAAACACGCTGCAAAGCCGTATGCTCAACCGCGGCAAAGGTCCCGCGGTGCACTCTTTGCGCGCGCAGATCGACCGCCGCGCTTACAGCGGCTATATGAAACACACGGTTGAATTACAGGAAAATCTTGACGTTAAGCAGTGCGAGATAACCGATATATATGTAGAAAACGGCATATGGCACTGTATAACAAAGCTGGGTGCGGATTTTTCCTGCCGCACGGTAGTGCTTGCAACGGGAACGTTTCTTGCGGGCAGGGTTTATGTGGGCGAGGTAAACTACCCGTCGGGTCCCGACGGCAATTTCCCCGCGACCGATTTAAGCCTTGCGCTTAAAAAGCTGGGTCTGCCGTTGCGCCGCTTTAAAACGGGAACGCCCGCGCGCGTGCTTAAAAGCAGTATAGATTTTTCAAACACCGAGGTGCAGGAGGGCGACGAAACGGTCACGCCCTTCAGTTTTTCAACCGATACCCCGCCCGAAAACACCGTTGTTTGCCATATGGCATATACAAACGATGAAACAAAGCGGGTAATACTTGAAAATATAAACCGCTCGCCGCTGTATGCGGGCGTTATTGAGGGCGTAGGTCCGCGCTACTGCCCGAGCATTGAGGATAAAATTGTCCGCTTTGCGGATAAAAAGCGCCACCAGTTTTTCATTGAGCCGTGCGGCGCCGAAACCGAGGAAATGTATTTGCAGGGAATGTCCTCTTCACTGCCCGAGGAAGTACAGACAGCATTTTACAAAACCATACCCTGCCTTAAAAACGTTAAAATCATACGCAACGCCTACGCTATTGAATATGATTGCATAGACCCGCTTGCAATGCGTGCTACGCTTGAAATGAAAAATTATCCAGGGCTTTACGGTGCGGGGCAGTTTAACGGCTCTTCCGGGTATGAAGAGGCGGCGGCGCAGGGGCTTGTTGCGGGAATAAACGCGGCGCTCAAGGTTAAAGGGGAAGAGCCGCTTGTGCTTTCGCGCGCTTCATCTTATATAGGAACGCTGATAGACGACCTTGTAACCAAGGGCTGCTCTGACCCATACCGTATGATGACCTCGCGCAGCGAGTATAGGCTGCTTTTGCGGCAGGATAACGCCGACGAGCGCCTTATGCCTATAGGGTATAAACTAGGGCTTATAAGTGAAGAAACATATTCCGCATATTTAAAGCGCGAGGAGCAGAAAAATGCGGAAATTAAGCGCTTAAACACGGTGTTTTTAGCCCCGGGCGAAGAAATAAACGCTCTGCTTGAAAGCGCGGGCACAGTGCCGCTTACAACGGGCATACGTCTGTCCGAGCTGATAAAGCGCCCGCAGGTAAGCTATGATATGCTAGCCCCGTTTGATAAAGAAAGACCGCCTCTTTCGCGCAGCGTGCGTGAAAAGGTTGAGGTGGAAATAAAGTACGAGGGCTACATAGCGCGGCAAAGGGCGCAGGTAAACGAAATGCTGCGGCTTGAGGGTAAGAAGATTCCCGAAAATATAGATTATAACGACGTTTACGGCTTGCGGCTTGAGGCACGGGAAAAGCTTGACAAGGTACGCCCGGCGGATATCGGTCAGGCTTCGCGCATTTCGGGGGTAAGCCCGGCGGACGTTTCGGTGCTGCTGATATATCTTTCAAAATAAGGGGTTTTAATTTATGCTGAAAAAGGGTAAACTTTATATAATAGGGGATAGCTACTCAACCTTTGAGGGCTGCATACCAGAGGGCTTTGCCGCATGGTATTTTTCGGGTGGGACTGACGCTACCGACGTTACCGAAAAAAACGAAACATGGTGGCATATGCTAATAAGCAAAACCGGTATGCCGCTGCTTTTAAACAACAGCTGGTCGGGCACTACAATATGCAATACCACATACGACGGCGCGTACTGCCCCGATACCTCGTTTATAGGCAGGTTTGATAAAGCGGCGGCGGAGCTTGCAAAAAATCCGCCCGAGGTGCTCATTATTTTCGGCGGCACAAACGACAGCTGGTCAGGTGCCCCCGTGGGCAGCCTGCAGTGGGAAAACTGGACGGACGAGGATTTAAAAAAGATTCTGCCCGCATTTTGCTATTTGCTTTGCAGAATAAAGCAGGTGCTGCCGAAAACGCAGACGGCGGTAATAATAAACACCGAGCTTAAAGCCGAAATTGAAAACGGACTGACAGCCGCCTGCGAAAAGCAGGGAACGGAATATATTAAACTTGAAAATATAAGCAAGCAGAACGGTCACCCCGATAAAGAGGGTATGAAACAAATATGCAGTCAGGTTTTAAGCCATTTTTCCGAGGAGTAATGTATGTTAAGACTTTTGCGCCTTTTAAAAAATTATGAAAAGGAATGTATATTGGGACCGCTCATTAAGCTGATAGAGGTTATTTTTGAGCTTACCGTGCCGCTTGTTGTGGCGAAAATAATTGATAACGGCATAACGGCGGGGGATAAGCCCTATATTTTAAAAATGTGCGGCGTGTTGGCGCTTTTTGCGGTAGGCGGGCTTTTGTGCGCAATTGTGGCGCAGTATTTTTCGGCAAAGGCGGCAGTGGGCTTTGCAACCGATATTAGAAGTAAGCTATTTTCGCATATAGAAAAGCTTTCGTTTTCGCAGCTCGACTCGCTCGGCGCGTCAACCCTTATAACAAGGCTCACGGGGGATATTAACCAGGTGCAGACGGGTACAAACCTTACTCTGCGCCTTGTTTTGCGTTCGCCTTTCGTAGTTTTCGGCGCGGTTATAATGGCGTTTACCGTAGACCCCGGCTCGGCGGTTGTGTTCACGGTGGCAGTGCCTGTGCTGGCGGCGGTTGTGTTTGCGGTAATGCTTGTTTGTATTCCGCTTTATAAAAAGGTGCAGCAGCGGCTGGACGGTCTGCTAGGCAAAACGCGCGAAAACCTGCTCGGTACGCGCGTTATAAGGGCGTTTTGCAAGGAAAATGAGGAAATATCCGATTTTAACGCTAAAAACGAGCTTTTGAACAATATGCAAATTAAGGTCGGCAAAATATCGGCGATTATGAACCCCGCAACCTTTGCGCTGGTAAATTTCGCGGTTATTGCGCTTATATACACGGGCGCTCTGCGCGTGGGTTCGGGCAAAATGAGCAGCGGCGATGTGGTAGCGCAGTATAACTATATGTCGCAGATTTTAATTGAGCTTATAAAGCTTGCAAGCCTTATTATCAGCGTTACAAAATCGGTAGCCTGCGGCAACCGTATTCAGGCGGTGCTTGATATTAAGCCCGAAATGCAATCGGGCACCGTGACAGACGGCGAAAAGCAGAACTGTTCGGTAGAGTTTAAAAACGCTACTCTTTCCTACGGCAGCGGAGAAAGCGCACTTGACAGTATAAATTTAAAGCTTGAGCGCGGCAAGACCTACGGAATAATAGGCTCAACAGGCTCGGGTAAAACCTCGCTTATAAACCTTATTCCGCGGTTTTACGATGTGACGGGCGGCAGCGTTTTAGTGGACGGGCAGGACGTAAGGGATTACGATATTAACGCTCTGCGCGCAAAAATAGGCGTTGTGCCGCAGAAAAAGGTGCTTTTTAAGGGCAGCATAAGGGATAATATTTTAATGGGCAACGAAAACGCGACAGATGATGAAATCTGGCAGGCGCTTACCGCCGCTCAGGCGAAAAATATGGTTGAAGAAAAGCAAGGTCAACTCGATTACGAGCTTGAGCAGGACGGCAGAAACCTATCGGGCGGGCAAAAGCAAAGGCTTACCATTGCGCGCGCGCTTGTGCGCCAACCCGAAATTTTAATACTTGACGATGCTTCAAGCGCCCTTGACTACGCTACAAGCGCTGCTTTGGATACAGCGCTGCGCTCGCTTGAATTTAAACCTACCGTAATAACCGTTTCGCAGCGCGTTTCGGCTATCAGGGGTGCCGATATGATAATAGTGCTTGACGAGGGGCATATAGCGGGCACGGGTACCGATAAAGAGCTCAGAGAAAATTGCGAGGTATATAGGGAAATATGCGCGTCTCAGCCTGACGGGGAGGTAGAGCAATGAAAAACAAATCGGTTTTAATGCGGGTCGTGGCAGATATTGGGCGGTCAAGAGCGCTTATAGCAGTCTCTCTGCTGCTCTCTGCTGCAAGCGTGGTGTTTAACCTGTATATACCCGTACTGGCGGGCGACGCAATTGACGGAATGACGGGCGGCAAGGTAGATATGGCGGTAATTACGCCCGCTCTTATTAAAATTTTCATCTGCGCGGTTACCGGCGGCGTTTTGCAGTGGATAATGAGCATTATAAACAACAAAATTGCATACGACACCGTTAAAAACATTCGCAGCCGCGCGTTCAGCCATATACAAAGGCTGCCCGTGGCGTATATCGACAGTCACCCCTACGGCGATATTGTAAGCCGCGTTATAGCCGATGCCGAGCAATTTGCCGACGGACTTATTTTAGGCTTTTCACAGCTTTTTACGGGCGTTATAACAATAGCAGTAACGCTGATTTTTATGCTGACGATTTCCCCCGTAATAACCCTTATTGTGGTGGTGCTCACGCCTATTTCGCTTTTCACCGCGCGGTATATTGCAAAAAGCACCTACGATATGTTTAAAAAGCAGAGCGAGACGCGCGGCGAGCAGACCGCGCTTATAAACGAAATGATTCAGAACCAAAAAACCGTTCAGGCGTTTTCCTATGAAAAAATGGCGAACAAAAGGTTCGGCGAGGTAAACGAGCGGTTAAGAAAATATTCGCTGCGCGCGGTGTTCTTTTCATCGCTCACCAACCCAACAACACGGTTTATAAATAACCTAATATATGCGGCGGTGGGGCTTTCGGGCGGATTTTTCGCAATAAAGGGTATGCTCACCGTGGGCGGCTTTGCCAGCTTTTTAGCCTACTCAAACCAGTATACAAAGCCGTTTAACGAAATATCTGGCGTTGTAACCGAGCTGCAAAACGCCCTTGCCTGCGCCGCGCGGCTTTTTGAGCTGATTGATGAAAAGCCCGAGATTTCGGACGAGGGCAGCGCAGAGCTTGAAAACCCGCGCGGTGACGTTTCGTTTAATGATGTTGCGTTTTCTTATAATAAAGATAAAAAATTTATAAGCGGCTTTGATTTTTCAGCCCCTGCGGGCAAAAAAATAGCGGTGGTAGGCCCCACGGGGTGCGGCAAAACCACGCTTATAAATCTGCTTTTAAGGTTTTACGATGTTGACGGCGGCTCAATCACCGTGGACGGAACGGACATAAGAGACATTACCCGCCGCAGCCTGCGCGAGCATTTCGGAATGGTTTTGCAGGATACCTGGATTAAAAACGGCACGGTGCGGGAAAACATTGCTTTCGGCAAAGCAGACGCGACCGACGAGGAAATAATAGCCGCGGCAAAGGCGGCGCGCGCGCACGGGTTTATTAAAAGGCTTGAAAAGGGATACGATACCGTTATTGCGGATGACGACGGATTATCCGAGGGTGAACGCCAGCTTTTGTGCATAGCGCGCGTAATGCTTTTAAAGCCGCCCATGCTCATACTTGACGAGGCTACATCTTCAATAGATACCCGCACAGAAATAAAGGTGCAGGACGCTTTCACTCGGCTTTTGGAGGGCAGAACCTCGTTTGTGGTGGCGCACAGGCTTTCAACCATACGCGACGCCGACTGCATACTCGTTATGAAGGATGGCAGGGTTTACGAGCAGGGCAGGCATGAGGAGCTGCTCAAAAAGAACGGCTTTTACGCGGAATTATATAACAGCCAGTTTGCGCATAAAAATATATAGACAGTGTTTTATTGGGGGTGGGGTAATGAAAAAACCGTTGGTTTTGGCATTTAGCGTTTTTATATCTCTGCTGCTTTGCGGCTGTACGGCATATTGCTATGAAGACACCGTAAGCGATATGGATATTATGTACGGCAGCTACTTTATGTCAATGTCAGAATACAATCCCGACGGCGCGGCGGTATCCGGCTATGCGTGGGACGGCGACCCCGAAAAAACCGATATAGTTATTCCCGAAAAATACGGCAAACAAAAGATAAAATGCCTCGGCGGTTATTGGGGCAGGGGTGCGCCGCGTCGGTTTTATATTGACAGTGATTCCTATCTCGGTATAAAGAGTGATTTGGACGAAAGAGGGGATGAAATGACCCAGGGAATGAATCCGTCAATGATTGAACCGGGCACAAAGGTTGTATATACCGATTTTACTATATATTTAAGCAAATATATTGAGAAAATCTTTGCCCGCGCGTTCGGAACTGTGTATACGGTTGACGGAGAGAAAATCGCGTATTGCCCGCGGGTTAGCATTATTTGCGATGAGGATAACAGGACCTTTTATTCAAAGGACGGAAAGCTGTATTACCGACAGGATGATACGCTTGTGGACGGATTCCTTTATGCGGATAACGGTCAGACAAAGTGATAATAATTTTATAATATCATAAAACATAACCGACAAATGAGACTGCAATATTGCCGTTCGGCATTTGCGCGGGACTTATTGAAAATTTATTTTTGAGCCATAAACGGTGCGATGGCACATTTTCTGTTTTTACCTTGGCGCGTATTTGGTACACCTGTTCCGCTCTTGCAATTTCAATTATTCTTTGAATCATTTGCGTTCCTATGCCGCGGCAGTGCAGCTCCGGCTCAAATACTTCAATATAGTTGATAAACATTTCTTCCGCCTCTACGGGGGCGGGAATTTTTCTTTTATGCGCCCAAAGAAAACCCACAATGTCACTCCCATTTTCGGCAATAACAAGCCGCCCGTTGCCGAAGAAAAATTTATCAAGATTCGGATATTTGCTTAACAATCGCAGCCTATCGCTTTCGGTGCCGTTTTTAATGTTAATCATAACAAATACTCCTTAATGTCCGGGGCAAACTGATTGCCGCAGCGGGCAAGCTCGCCGAGCACACGGTCAATGCCCTGCTCGGTTTTATGCCAATTATCTTTGGTAATACCCATACATACAACTGGACAAATATAAAATCTTGTATCGGGGAAAGCCAACTGATAAAGCATAAGGCAACGCCGAGCGTGAAACGCTTTGCAGACAATCATCGCCGTTTTAATTTCAAGACCATTATCATTCACAATTTTTCGGGAGAAAAAGGCATTATCACGCGTATGACCCGACTTGTCCTCGCCGTAAATTGCCGTTCTCGGCACGCCGTTTTTATCAGTACATCAGTGAAAAATTCACAGTCGGTTTTGTAGCCGCCGTTGTATATTTCCGCCTTTGACCGCACACCGGGCCATTTATCCCCTTTTACACTGACACCGCCCGCCGGAATAACATATTCAGCAAAGCCTTTATTATACAGCTTCGCCGCATATTCCGGCTGTTCGGGGTGCGAACCGCCCGGCAGAAAAATAGCGTCAACCTTTTGGGGCTCGTCGGAAACAAATATAAAATTTGAGATGTCAACAATAATGCGATTATTCATTGGGTGATTCATAGCCCCTTACTCCGTCACAATGTTTTTAACAGTTTAAAATATTCGCCTTGCTCATCGCAACCGTCAAACAATACTTTTGTAAAACCTTTTTTACGGTACAGGTGAACGGCTGCGAAATTATCTTTGTCAACACCGACAGTAATCTCTTTATAACCGTCATATTTCAGTTTTTCAATCATAAAATCAATTAAAGTTCCGCCAATTCCTTTGTTTCTGTAATTTGGTTTTACAATCAGTCGTGACAAATAAATTCTTTGCCCGGAAATTGTGTAATCGGGGTCATTCATATCATAAACGCAAGCTATTTCGCCTATAAAATTTTCGTTTTCTTTGCAGACATAAACTTCACGGTTTCCGCTCTCAATTTCTTTGCGGAATTTTTCGGTCAATGGGTCAGCCTGCATATTCCATATGGCATTACATTTTGGGTAATCGTTAATATCTAACTTTTCAATATTATAGCTCATTAAAACTATCACTTTCTCGCTTTCACAATTAAAAAGGTCGGCTTTATAAGTTCTTTTTTTAATATATTCGGAATGAAATCGGTTGCGTTTTCAATCGGTAACGGCTCGCAAACCGTATCAATAACAAAACCGGTACGGCACAAAGCGGATATAATATTTGAAAATGTTCTATGATATTTCTTTACTCGGTAAACATACCAAAAAGTATCTCTTTCACCGGGTTGATTGTAATTTGAAAATGTAAACGAGGTGTAATTACCGTTTTCGTCTTTATTATAGTGTTGTTTTCCACCGAAAGTAGCGGTCACAACGGGGTGTTCCTGTGAAAACAAAAGATATCCGTCGGTATTCAGCAGGTTATGAATATCATTTGCAAGCTTTTGAAAATCAGGCACATAATGAAAAGCCAAAGAACTGTATACAACATCAAACTTCATTGATAATTTATCTAATTCCGACATACTCATTTGAAGATATTTGATTTTATCGTTCTCTGCTTCTTTATTCGCAATCGCAAGCATTTTTTCGGAAATATCTACGCCTAAAACGCTTTCGGCACCGTTTCTGACAAAATCCACACAGTTATGACCGCATCCGCAGCCCAAATCCAAAACAGATTTTCCTGCTGTATCGGGCATTAGTTTTTTCATTGCCGGCTGCTCAATTAAATTATTGTAATTAGCCTTGTTATCGCGCAATTTCTGATATTCCGAAAAGAATGCTTTGTTGTCAAAAATGTTTTGTTCTGTCATTTGTAGTTCCTCAATCTGCACATCATCTCATACATTGCCACTTTGTTGGAATCCCATTTTAGTAGCTTTCGTGCCTCGTCATACGGCAACCATTGATATTCGCAGTGTTCGTGCGAAATTGTAGGGTCGGCGTTGCACTCAAAGGCAAAGCTGTATTCGGGAATTACAAAGATATTTTTGTCCCAATGCGCTCTCATATTTTTCGCCACAACTTCCGCCGGAACAAATGCGACACTTTTAAGTGCTGTGAGATTTTCGGCTGTTACGCCGATTTCTTCTTTTATTTCACGCAGGGCTGTCTCAATCGGTTTTTCGTTATCCTCACCGCCGCCGGCAACAAACTGCCAAACATCAGAGTCTGCGCGGCGAAACACGCAAAAGTACAATTCATTTTCTATAAAACGGTAGGGAACGGCTAAAATCCGAAACGGAGCGCGCATTTTTATTCCTCGCTTTCGGCTTTCAGGCTTTCAATTTCGGTTGAGAGTTTCTCAAAATGTGCCTGCACTTCATCTAAAATGGCTTTCGCGTCCAATGCCGCACATTTTATATCTTCTATGCGGCAATCCAAATCGTCGGCTCTGTCCTCAATATCGTCAAGGTCGGCTTCGTTCCCGTTTGCACAAGCGGCTATAGGACAATCGGAAAAGGCTACATTGTTTCCGTCACCGGAAATTTCTACACTGTCAAGCGGCACATTATCAAGCGCAATATTTGCCCCGTCACCGAGAATTTGCAGCATAACTATATTAGAATTATTAAACGATACATTTGCTCCCTCGGAGTAAATCATCACATTTTCCAGCTTTTCTTCAATCTCTGAAATTCTTTTTTCAAGCTCTGCTATTCTGTTTTCCATTCAAATCATCCTTTCGTTTTTGCACGGCGCTTTTGCGAAATTCCGCCGGGGTGGCGCCGGTTTGGGCTTTAAAAACACGGCTGAAATGCTGCACGGTTTTAAAGCCTGTCATATTTGCAATATCTTTTATGGGCACGCTTGTAAATTCAAGCTGCTTTTCGGCAACGGTTATGCGGTATTTCATAAGGTACTCTATTGAAGTAAGCCCCAGTTCCTCTTTCATCAGCGCCGTAAGCGTTGTGTGATTCATTCCGGCGGCTTTTGCTATATCCGGCAGAGTAATGCTTTCGTCAAAACGGTTTTCAATATACAGCACCGCGTCGCGCAGTTTTGCGTTTTTGATAATAGGCGTATTGTCGGATTTTTGGTGAGTCACACCGTACCCAATCAGCCCGTACATACGCTCTAAGGCAATAATAATTTCCATAAAATACGAGCGCCCTCGGCAAGACCAATACCAATCCCTCTGATTTT
>OIYS01000257.1_pt1 | contig 39118 bp, 68 predicted proteins | sample 1588271 | NCBI WGS metagenome assembly OIYS01 (sample SAMN03283286) | human gut metagenome | biome: human-associated habitat; material: feces | host: Homo sapiens | place: Peru | collected 2012
GCCGCAACTGTTTTTGAAATTTATTTATGGGGTTCGATTCCCCTCGGCTCCACCAAGCAGAAAAAGCCCTAGAAACTTGTTCTAGGGCTTTTTTATTGCTTTATCAGCTATATTGCCACGTTCTCCGAACTATTCTGCGAGAAAATATTCCCACAGATTTTAATATTTTCCCGCGTGCGGTACGTTTTTATGGTGCAAATTGGCAACGGATTGGCAACGGAATTTGCCACGCTTACCGCTTGTACATCCCCTGCACTACTCCGACGTTCTCCGCCCGCTCAATATCCCGCTTGTGCAGGTACTCATAGACAGCCATCATGGCCGCAGGCGGTTCGCCCTTCTGCTTGCGGTATTCCTCGATGTGGGAAACAACGGCCTTGTGCAGGGCGTTCATGTGGTTCATTTCCTCCCCGCTCAGCCTGTAAAACAGGTCTGCCAGCTCCGGGTCGTCGTGCTTGTATTCCACGGCCAGCTCTGCGTAGGTGTGCGCGTCTTCCAGCTCGTCCTCAATATGCTCCATCAGCAGTTTGATTTCTTTCATCTGATGCCCTCCTGAATGTACGCATACAGCGTATCAATGTCCTGCTTCCCCAGCTTGAGCGTAAGACCGATTCCGGGGATTTTCACGGGCAGCGCCTCTGTCCCCATGTATGGCTTTGCTGCGTTGTACAGGGCGTCAACATCCACCGTGCCATGCTCCATATCGTAAACGCCCAGCGCCTTTACCATGGGATGATCTGCGTACTGGGCAATAATCTTCGGGAAATTTGCGGCAAGCAGCCCCCCAGCCCCGGCAACCAGAACTCTGTCCCAGCCGGAAAGACTTGGAGCAATGCTTCTGTCAATGAATTTTGCAAGCCCTGCCTGCACGTTTTCCATAGGAATCATAAATTACCTCCTTGAAAGCATGGGGCGGCAGCTGCCGCCCCAATTGTCGGGAATCAACCGTTGCAGCATCCGCCGCACTTGGGCAGGGGGTTGTACAGCGTCTGTGCCGTGGTGCCGGTTCCGGTGGTCACGTCGGCAACCTGCTTCGGATAGAAGGTCGCGTTGGCGTAGGTCACGATGGAATTGTCAGCGCAGCAACGCCGCTCTGCCTCGATCTTGATGTCCTTGGACAGATCAGCCCGAACGCATTCCACGTCCTGACGAACCAGCGCGAAGCTGTCCTCGGTGCGCTGATTGTGTACGGCCTGATCGCACAGGGTCTTGCGAATGTCCTTGAGCTGTCCGTCAATGTAAGCGTACAGCTCAATGGATTTCTGGTCGTTGTAGGCGTTTGCCTTCAACAGCGCGATTTCGGAATCCTTGGCGGCGAGCTGCTGCTCACGATCCAGTTCATACCGGCTCACGGGCATGTTCTCGCTACACCCGCCCCAGCCGTAGCCAACCCCATAGGGCATGGCGGGCATAGCGGGAGCGGTGGGAACGGCATTGCGGTTGCCGAGAGCCAGAGCGCCCAGACCGCCCGCAGCGTTCATCACGCCCAGCGCCAGACCGGCAATACCCGTGCCAAGACCGGCACCGGCTACGCCTTTGCTTGCATAATCCTTTTCTACTTCCATAGTTTAGAAGTCCTCCTTCAAAATATTAGGAGGTGGCCACCTTCTGTCATTATAATAACAAAAAACCAGGCGAACGAATCATCATCGTTTCGCCTGGTTTTCGTCAGAAAATCGTCAATTTGTGGTCAAATAACTAGGTCATCCGGGAGTGTGGCACTGTACCCCTTGACTGCATCATATTTCTGCTGCAATCTTCGGACAACCCTGGTTATCGTGGCTTGGGACACATGGAGATTTTGTGATTGCCATATCTGGCTTTTCCCGGCGGCACGGGTGGTTAGGACATCCATTTCCAGTGGCGTTAGATACGCCAGCCTGTCAAATTCTTTCACAACCACCCGGTTTATCCGGGATTTATCCATTTATGGCATCAGTCCTCCTTGGGGGAACTGTAAGTTCTTGCCAGTTTGCTATCGGAGATACCGGCGGTGGTAGGATCATTGACCACGCCCAGGATCACCAGCAGGGCAAACACGGCGTTCACCACGGCCAGCAGCTTGTCGCCGATCTCCCCCAAATCCAGCGTAAATCCGAACAGGGCGGCTACCGTCTGCACCAGCAGAAGCAGCGCGGGAATCGCGGCCAGCCAGAAATTCTTGTTCTTGATCCGTACACTCCAGTTAATCATTTTGTTTTCCTCCTTTAATTATGCAGCGGAAGTTTCCGCACTTCCTCCATTACACGTTTCGCAGAGCCGTTGCCTCCGGCTTCTGCATATGGCGCATAAAGATAATCGTTCAGGTTCTCGTACTCATCACTGGTGATATACCCGCGCTCCACGTACTTCATTCCGAGAAATACGATCCTATCATGCGCGATTCCCACCAGCAGGCGGGTGTTTGCGCTTTTCTTTGTCCGGCGGGCATCCAGATAGCTCCAGAAGCCCGCCGACCCAATCAGCGTGATCAGAATTGTAACGGCAGTTTTTACCAATTCGTGCATCTCGTTCCTTCTTTCTTAGCCGTTCCACCGGCTGTACTTCCCGTTGTCTTCGTGAATGCCCCATCCGTACAGCCCCAGACCGCCCCGCCCGGGGATTTTCTCGGCCTGTACCTCCTGCGCTATGGCATACAGCTTCTCCGGGGAGATAGCCCCTGAGAGGTCTACGGCCTGTCCGGTAAGGTGGAGGGAATTCCACACGCCGCCGACGTCAGGTTCAGCGTTGTGCCGCTTGCACCGCACACCGGAATTCACATTCAGGGGAACCCCAGCCCTGCGGCGTATCTCATCCGCCATGCGGACGGTTTCTTCCACCGGTTCGGCAGGGAAACCGTTGCAGTATTTCCCGCCGCACTGACACCGGAATTCCTCCCGGGTGAAATACCGGATATCGTCCCAGAACGTTTCTGTCTTCGGCGCGTCGCTGCTCTCCGGCTTTTCCACCTTCACCGCAGTACCGGCAATCGCGCCGATGAGCATTTTCTGGGTAGCCGCACCCGGTATCCCGTCCACGGTAAGCCCGTAGTCGGCCTGAAACGCCCGAATTGCCGCTTGCGTATTCCTGCCGTCGGCTCCGTCAATCGTGCCGGGAGAATAGCCCAGATAGGTGAGCAAGCATTGAATTTGCTTGATCGTCATGCCGTCACCGCCTTACATTTCGACAAAATTGTCGTCATCCCATGCGGGGCTAACAATTTTTTCGCCCATCCATACCTTCCGTACCTCATTAAGGGTGTAGTAATAATTGGGGTAAACCGTCAGCCCGGAAGTATACGGAATCGGCGTTTCCTTCGTCCCCGGCATTGTGGGTTGATACTCACTCTCCACCCACATAATGGAGCCACCGGCAGAAAGCTGCCTTGGAATCCAGCTATAGCCCGGTCTGCTGGGTGGGGCGCTGGGTTCCGGGTCGATGGTGATTCCCGCCGCCGAAACAATGCGGCAAGTTTCTCTATCTGCCTTTGCGAAGGCAATGATTTCATCAGGTGTCAGCATTTTCGTATACCTCCGATAATTCTGATAATAGCGCGGCGTACTGCTCCCGCTCATACTCCCGCTGTGCGGCGTCCAGCTCCGCCCACGGCTTCCACGGGGCAATCATTTCGCCGGTGAACACCACGCCGTCAGCACGTGTCCACGTCTGCCCGCTGGGGATGAAGCGGTAGCCCTCAATGTAGGTGTCGCACTTGCCATCGAAAGCGTCCGTTTCAACGGAAGTGTACCCACTTCCGGGAAAAACGTGGCACTTGAAATCGGTATCCAGATAGATCGTTTTCATTTATGCCACCTCATTTCTGCAGCTTCATGCTGCGCATCTCAATTTTTGGGGAGGCCGTCCAAAGTGCAAAGCCAATGTAAAACTTTCCGGATAACTCGGAAATATCCAGAGATACTTCTCCATCAACATTTTCCTGAATTGTCACCGAAGCAGAATAGCCAACAGATGAGTACTTCCCAAATTCACTCCACACGCGGAGATTACATAAAGATGCATACTGGGTAGCCCCAGTGATGATCCCATCGAAGACGATTGTGGAATACTCCGTCAGATCGATTTTGTTCGCCGGATGGATTATTGCGCCGGATACGTTCGGCATCTGTGCCGTCAGCATGGTGTCCCCCCTTGTGATTGTTGGGGTGCCCGCTACGTTTGCATTGGATGCATAGCCCTTGGAGGTGTAAGTCCAGCCGCCTGTCACGGGGATATTTTCGTTTCCGGGCTCGTAAAGAATATCACGGCGCGTCCATGGTACCCAGCTGCCGCCCTGATAGCTGTACGCAGTTTTTTCTACCCACGCGCTATTGATATACTGCTTTGCAGCAAGTGGGTATACCTGAATCCAATTCTTTCTGAGGGCATTGAACTCCACGTTGCTGTAAGTTCCCGTTTGGAGCCACACCATACCCTCAACAGGCTCAGCGGGCGCAGAAGCAGAGAACGCCCAGCCGGAAATGGCGGTATCCGTATTTACCCAGATGGTATTTTCCCGCGCGGCAGTGGGCTGAGTTGTTCCGCCTACTATCTTGAAATTTACGCCTGCGCTACCGCTGCCAAATCCTTCAAGTGCTACTTCTCCCATTACCTGCTCACCTCCACGATAACAGGAATATCCACCTCCGGGGCTTCATCCAAGCACACAAACGTTACACTTCCGGCCTCCGTTTTCGCGTATGTAATCGCTGCGCAAGCATCCCGTATAGCGCTGTCGGTGTCCACGTTGCCGGAATAAATAGGCCAGCTTCTCACGCTTTCGTTGCTATCGCCCAGAATGGAACTCAGGAGGATTTTCTGCTTGTACGCGCCGGAATTTGAAGTCCAGCCGGATGCAAGCAACGTCACCTCGTATTTCTTTTTGCTCAATCCGCTGAGCGCATCCGCCGGGGTGGGATTGATTACGTTGGGGCACAACTGATTTGCTAGGCTATCAGGCAGAACAGACGCTTTATTGTAGGGCGTGCCCTCCACAAGCGGTTGGTCATCTCGCTCAATCGTCACGCTCAGCGTCTGCCCATTCATTGTAAGCTTGTACTGCCCCGGCATTCCCGGTACTCTATCCGTCATAAGGCTCCTTCCCCAGCGTATATTTCACCGCTGTAACGATAAGTTTGCTTAATTCCCGCGATTCTGGAAACCGCGATTTCCAAAACTTTTTCAATGCTGTTTGCTCCATGCCATGTGAGATTTTCCATCGTATTCGGCAGGGCATTTGAAATAATAAAAATGCTCTTTATCTTTGCTACGTTACCCAGATATCGCGCCATCTGGGACGCTACCGGCCATTCTGCGGCGGAGAAGTCCCCCGGCAATCCCCAGTCCGTTTTTACCGTTAACTGCTCGGAAACGCCCAAAGACGGGAATTGCTCCACTATTTCCGAAACTGCCGTTTCCACACGGTTCAAGTCCGTGTAGCTGTACAGTCCTTTTTCGTTGCCCAGCAAAGCATCCGATTCCGTTCTATCTGTTACCAGCGCCATCAATAGAGCACCTCCATTCCACCAGAATAAATCTCGCCGGAATACGGCCACACCGATTCAAGCGTTACTTCAATACCCTGAATCTGGATAGAGGCGGTGTGCCCGTTTTGCGTCAGTGTGCTATCCATGGAAGATATAAAGCCGCGCGTAATTGTGCCCCATGGCGTAAGGCTTGAGGCTATATCTCCCGCTTCCTGCCCCGAAATAACCACCTTTTGAGTTGCTGTCTGCCGCCGCTGTTTGGCCGAATATAGGCGTTCAGCGGCCTCTAGAGCATTGCCGTTGTGAATAAGGGTGCATTCCGATACGGAGGCATAATTGCCGCGTTCCTTCGCCGTCGCTTCCGGATTTAATTTCGTGAACGTCCGAGTGGTGTGCAGGTACGTTTTCGCTGTGAGTTTTACCGTTCCGCTGGCCGTTATCTTCACCCAATTCACGTCGGAACCGGTGATTTCTCCGCCCTCAATCACGTAATCGTAATGGGGAGCAGAAAAGGTAAAAAGCACATTCTCTCCGTTTACTTCTTCCTCGTTCATCAGCGTTTCCGTTACATCCTGCTGGGTGTATGTGTGGGCTATCACTTCCACCCGGGCATATCTCGGCGCGGTTCGCACGTTGCCGCCCAGAAGGATTTCCGATTCCCGGAACCTCTGCGTAACGGTGGACGGGATGGGCAACAGCCGTATTTTTGTGGAATCCTGCGTGGTTACCAGAGCGCCCACCGAAAAGGCTACACGCTGTAGCGCTTCTCTCTGGGAGCATACAGGCAGATACCCGGTGACGGTAGAGCTTGCAAACTCCGGGGCAATTTCAAATTCCCAGTTGCTCAGGATATCGGCCACCATTTCGGAAAGTGGCCGCTGGTAATACATCCCGCCAAGAAATTCATCCGCCAACAAGCCGATTGCAGACTGTGCCTCAATGGTGTAATTGGATTCCGCTTTTCGTGTGCTGGATTTGATGTACTGGGTAGCTCTCAGTTTCCCATCCTTGTACAGCTCCACTCGCTGGTTCTCCTGCGGTAAAAAGCTCCTGTTCTGCGGGTCGTAAATGTTCACCGACATTGTATCCACCGTGAGTTCACAGATGGAGGGGTCGATTTCATTCACAAGCCGCACCGAAGTTATTTCATTCGCCCCAAGTAAAATTGTCCGGCCAACTTCAATTCTTTGAATCTTGGCAAATTGGCCGGGGCGGTTTGTTTTTTTTAGGGTGATTACGATTTTATCGAAGCTTTCCACTGTTTCCAGCAAAGTCCAGTTTGCGCTATCCGGGAAATAATCCTGATTCACAATGAGCGTTTGCCCGTTGTACCACGCTACGTGGATTTCGCTGCACCACTGTTCCGTGGCGGGGGAAAATGTGAATGTAAAGCCCGTAGAACTGTACGGCACCGGGAATGTGATGGTAATTACGGGAGGGCTTTCAAATTGCCCATTCTCGCCGGAACGTGCCACGCTCCACCAGCCGGGGTGTGGGTCGTCTGGTAATAGCTTTCTGGTTCCGTCCAGCCTCCACAGTCCCGGCTCTAACGTGGCGTATGCCTTGCTTTTGCCGCCGGATGCTATGAGCGCATCGGAGGAAAACGCATTTCCCCCGGTGCTTTCCGCTATCATTTTTTCCTGTGCGCCCTCCGGCGCATCAATGTAGTTGATTTCTAAGCTCATACAAGTACCTTCGGGGCTTGCGCCGTAAAGTTGATCTTGATTTCTCCCCACTCCACGCCGCCGCTATGCAGCCGCCGGATAGGCTGAGTTCCAGCAGTAACGTACATCCTTTGTGTAAGCGTCTGCTGGTTGTATGGGAATACGCATACATGAGACGCTACCGGTTGACTTATCGCCTCCCAGAAAGCGTCCAGCGCCGCCATATCGCCTTTATCAGCTACCACCATTGTGTAATTGTAGTACGTGCCGATTGGGTCGCGGTAGATGTTCCCATCCTGCGTAGTGCTTGCTGCAATGGCATCCTTTACGGAGAAAGAACGGCTAAGCGATAGCACGGAAACATTGTATTCCGCGCCATCGAGAAGAAATTGAACAATCACATAATCACCTCTTTAGCAAGGCTTGTCCCGCGCCGCTGCGCTTCTGATTTGATCTCCGGATACAACGCGCGGACGAACTGCGCAAGAGTTCCCTCGAAGTTCACCTCCGTGGTGATGTTGATTTCTCCGATTTCCTCACGCACGATTTTTCGGAGTAAATCCTCGGGGGCTTCCAAATTCGTGCCGTTCCGCTGATCGCCAAGAACGGCCATAAACGGAGCGTTTGGAGGAATTACCGCACCAGATGCAAGGTAGGGAATGCCCATAGCCGCATCCGAACTAAACAGAGCTTGCGGGGAAACTGCGGCGGGGTTTCCAGATCCACCGGATTGTGGGCTTGCGCCGTTTTTGATGGTAACGGTGAACGTCTTACCCTGCAAACTGTTAATCTTGGATTGTATATTGGTAATATACTCATTCACTTTGTCGTACATATTTTTCCATGCCGTTTCATTATCCGTTTGCATGGTGGTAAGCGTACCAGACAACGTAGTACCGATATTTTCTATCGATGTTTTGAGCGGCGATTCAACGTTAGTCTCAAACCATTTTCCTACACCTTCCCACTTGCTTTTCAACGTCTCCGCGCCAGTGGTGGCCATGTCCTCAGCGGCTTTCTGGACGGATTCCATTCCTTCGGTGGTGGGGTTCACGAATTCGCCGGTAATCTTCGCGCCAGAATCAGAAGCGGAGTTGCCAACGTTAACAATTCCAGTTTCGATACTCGCCATTGTGCTAGATGCAACGTCTTTCTGTGAAGTGTAATTGCTCCACGCAGCATTAAAGTTTTCAACATCCGACTGCGTACCTTTCACAGCACCAGCAACAATCTCCATAGATTCCTTGGAACCGTCCGCCCACTGCCGAATAGCTTCCTCCGCATATCCCATATCCACGGCTTTCTGTAAGTTTTCGTGGTATGTGGAGATAGCCGTGGCGTTATTGTTCAGATTTTGGGTGATGCTTGCAATGGAGGTGGCGCTGACGCTGCCCATCTTCTCGAACAATCCCGTTGTGGAATTCAAAGAATCTGCCGCCGATTCTTTAGCATTCTGGAATTCTTCGGCAAGTGCTTTTTGTTCCTCGGTAAGTTCTGCGGTAGTCTCTGTGGCTTCCTTCTGCGCATCGGAAAGCCGGCCTGTACCTTCTGTTGCACCTCCAAGCTGGTTTTCCAGTTCCGCTAATAAGGCGTCCTGTTCGGCAACTGCATCGCTTGCAGCGTCAATTTCTAGGTTTAGGTGTGGAATTTCGGCTCGGTAATCAATGTATGATTTAAGTAGCTTTTCGTTCCCTGCGGTTAGCCCCTCTACGTATCCACTTTGTATTAAATATGTATTTGCTAAATTATCGACTTCTTCGGCAGTATATCCAAGCTCGTTTTGCAGCTGGGTTTGCACCGATTCAAATTCATTTGTAATTGCTGTGAGGTCGGCTTGTGCTTCATAAAGGTCAAGCGTGGCCTCTGCCTGAGCTTCCAGAATAGCGGAATAGCGCTTTTCCTTGGCCGCATACAGCGCCTTTTGCTTCATGGCGTCGATGTTTACCAACTGCGCCTTGCTGTTCGCTGTAAGTAGGCCGGTTTGCTCGTCAATCTGTAAATTCAGCTCAGGGTATATCTCATTCAGCAAATCAACGACGGTAGCATAGTCCCTCGCGGCATCCGCCGACGTTGATACTTGCGGGGCGAGTTCTTCGAGCCTCTGCTTGAGCAAATCCGCCTTGATTGCGTTCCGCTCTATCAGTTGCTCCGATTCCTCATACTCCGTATTTGCAGTATTCAGCGCGTCGGTGAAGTCCTTCATGTCCCCCGCAAGGTCTGCGGAGGCGGACGTTTCGGACATCCTCTGCAATGCGCTTGTGATTCCCTGAATAATGGGGGTAAGCCCCTCTAGAATCGGAGTACCGATTTTTGCAAGGAACTGTTTCCACGCCTCCGAAAGCTCGCCGGTAACGTTCGTCCACTGCTCAGCCTCTCGCGCCGCCTGCCCGATTGCGCCGGATGCTTCGTTGCCAGCCTCCACCATGGAAAGTAGCACATCAACCTTTTGTGCTTCGGAAAGCTCTTGGAAAGATTTCGCATACTTCTTGTTTGCGGCGGTGTTTCGCGTGGTTTCCGTGGCGGCAATGCCCAAAGCGGCATCATTAGCGTAGTTGCCCTTTAGGAAAGATAGCAAAGATTCTGTAGTTTCCTCTACCGATCTATCGTAGTACGCCGCGCTATCCGCAGCCGCTCGAAGCGCACGGGACGCAATATCCATAGCGGCTTCCGTATCGCCACCGGCTGATTTCGTAAATGCAAAAATCTTTGTAAAAGAGCCTTGCATCCGCGTTGCGGTAATGCCGGTTTCCTTGGAAATGGAATTCAGGGATTTTCTGGCTTCCTTCTCAACGCCAGAAAAAGTCTGCTCAAACTGGGCATTGGAAGCGGCCACATCTGCCGCCGCTGCAACGGCCTGTTTCCCCAGCTCCACAAGTTCCCGTGCAATGGCTTTCAGCGTACCGATAAGGGCTTCGGCGGATAAGTGCGCCTTGAACATATCCTTGAAAGAATCGCCAGCGCCTTTTGCCTTGTCTCCTGCGCCTTTGGCCTTGTCGCCGGTATCCTCAATCTTTTCGCCCGCGCCCTTGGCTTCCTCACCGCTTTCTTTTATCTTTTCGCCAACATCTTCAAGGCCGCCAGAGGTTTCCTGCGCCCGCTCCTGAATCTCATAGAGATTCTCAATAATATGGTGGGAGCCTGTTTCGGAATCGGATTTCATGGCATCCCACGCCCGTGCAAGCGCCTCTTGCTGATTGTATCCAAGTTCCCGGTACACGCTGGCAATTTGCATTGCCCGCTGTTTCTCACTCAGGGAATCGTTTGCGCGAATCGTTTCGATCTTGGCATATGCGGATTGGTAGCTTGCTGGCAGCTTCTCAAATGCTTCCTTATAGTTTACCTTCTGGAATCCCTTTTCAATGGTGTTGGCGGCCTTTGCTGCCGTTTCCGCCGTCTTGATAAAAAGCCCCTGTATCTCGTCAGCGCCTTTTTGTACGCCTTGAGTATCAAGCTTAGAATCGATTAAAACCTGCCCGTCTGACATATTTAGCCACCACCTAACAAGCCCTTGATTTCTTCCCGCGCCTGCCGCACTGCGTCGGTGTCCTTGTTTTTCAGCTCCACAAGCTTCCGGTTCTCGCGGTAAAATTTCTTTTCGGATTTATCCAGCTTTTCGCCTGTGGAAAGTTTGTTCCGGATTCTCAGCACCGTGCAGAACAAGCCTTTATCAATGCTCATGAACCAGCCGTACACCGTCCACCAGTGGATATCCGGGGACAGTCGGATTTCCTGCCCGGATACCTGATTTAGCGCCGGAATGATGATATCCGCGTCCTGTTCCCAGTCCATCAGTTTAGGCCGAATCTTCCCGTCCGGTTCTCTGCCGCAATCCAGAAACCACCGTGCCTTTTCTATCGCTTCCGGGATATCTGCTGACGGAATCCGCGCCCACTGAGGGAATATGTGGCACACCATGTTTGTGACTTTTTCCGCTCTCCCTTTTTCGGGGTCGCTCAGCTCGGCCAGCGCGGCAACAGCGTTTTTCCACCCGTAGTTAATGGGGTAAGCCACCTCCCCGACAAGCAGGGAGGTGGGGAGATCATACGCGGCCATTACACCGCACCATCAGCCGTAAAAGTAAACGCTCCGTCCTCAACCGAAACGGAACCAATAGTCCTTTCGCCGCCGTAGGTGACATTGATAGGCATGGTGAGATTGCCGCCGCCATCGCCGCCCAGACTGCTGATTTCCACGGCGCACGCCTTGTAACGCTCTGCAAAGAACTTCGTGGTGCCGTCGCTGTACACGTATTTATGTACAATCAACATATCATTGTTGGACATTGCCTGCGGGTTCTGGTCTCTCACGCCCTGATTCCAAATCTGGATAGCGGCCTTGTCGCCGCCAGAGATTTCCCATCCGTCAAAACTCTGGGTAATGATGGGCTTTTTCATGCTGGAATAGGCGTTGCCGATGATATCCTGATTGGTTTCGCGCTGCCAGTCGAAGTCCTCCTGCCCGCTGTAAACGCGGATGCCAACGGGCGCCCACTCGGGAGCAGTAGAAGTGCCTACGTTCAGGTTCGCAATCAGCGTTTCACGCGCAATGGTAACGCCATCGGCAACATTAAAGCTCAGATTATCAGCCATATTTCTTTCCTTTCTGCGGATTTACCGCCTTGTAAATTCGTGTGTGTAGTTCACAGTGATTGGTATTAGCCAATCCTGCGTTTTGTTTTCGTTCGGTTCGAGTGCATAGGAGTTAAAGCGCACGGCCTTTGTGATTTCCCGGCTTCCGGTAAGGGGTGGATACGCTTCCAGCTGGTACAGCTTGCCGCCTATCGTCACCGGCTCACGGCACGCCCAAGCGCCCAGCTTATCAAGAAAGTCATTCGTCCCGGCTTTCACGTACTCATTGGTAGCGTCTGTGCGATACACCACGTAAAATGGGAATTGGCATTCCTGCCGGATGTTGCCGACGATATCGGACTTTTCGGCGTACACCAGCGTTCCACTTTCCGGCTCCATAGAAATACCCCCGTCCTCAGACAAGTCACTTCTAGAAATGACCCGCCCATTCAGACCGGGGTATTGGTTTAGCAGCTCTACAACGGCATCTTTCAGGATTTCAAATCCTTCGCCGTCAACGCCTATCGGTTTCGGTGTTCCCATTATCCAGTGCCAACCTCCTTTTTCACCAGCTCGACCCACTTGTCGCAGTCCTTACTTTTGGCCTTATCGAACCATTGGCTTGTCCTGCCGTTTGAATAGGTTAGGCTTTTTCCTGTGGATACCTTCTTCTCGCCCTTTTTCGCCCATGCAGAGTGGGATTTTTCACCAACCATCACGTTTCCTTCATACAGGAATCGCCCGGTAGGAGCTACGCCCGCCACCACCTGCCCAGAACCGGCGATAGCAGCAGACGCGGCCTTTGTTTCGTTGATGAATTGCCCCGTCAGCATTGGCATAAAGGGAACCATAGAAGTCATAATGGCGCTATCAAGGGCGAACTGCGCACGGTTGAAATTGCCCTCCAACCGGCTCATATCCACCTTAATGTCCACGCCATCCACGATGATGGAGAAGTCCTTGAAGTGGTGTATTTTCTGCGCCATATTATTTCCCCCATACCTCAACCAGCGGAATGACGGAGTGCCGGGAGACAGACGAAATTGTGAATACGTTGTCCTTCGTGCGGTTCATGTAGGCGTAGAATCCTTCATCCGTCCAACGTTCATCAGAGTCAGCCACAATGCCGCCATCCCATTCACCATTCCAGAAAAAATCGCCTGTGGGGCTGAACGTAATGGAATCTTCGTTCCCATCCCATTCTTTAGGCTCCGACAGGCGTTTCCCTGCGATATTGATTACACCATCTTTTTTCTGGTAATGAATTCCCACGTATGCGCTATCTTTCGATTCCGCGCCATACTTGGCAAGGATTGCGGCACGATCTACATTAAGATTGCAATTCTTAATGATGGTGGGATACCACGTAGCGCCTTTCCCACGGTCTCCGGGCTTGCGATTGAATACAGTAACGATGTTCTTGTACATTACAGCACCTCAGGGTACACACCCATGTACAGAAGATTCACGCCGTTTGTATCCTCCACGCCGGTTAGGCCGTCACGGATGATATTGAAAAGCATTTTCCGCTTCGCGGCGGTATCCTTCGCGGCAGTATCTATTGCAGTTGTGTTGCCCTGCCCCTCCATGTAAGATATCGCCTCGTTGCCGGCTTCCACGCGGGAAATGATTTTCCGCTGCAATCCATTTTCGGTTTCAATGTACCCTCTGCTCATGTTGGCGGCCTGCTCCGCCTCATAGATTTGGTACAGAGTATTCACCAGCTGAGCAGCGGTAAATTTCACGGCATAGACTGAATCTTCGTCCACGGGGAACGCCTTTTTCAGTTTCCGCACGCTATCAATGCCCGTTGTATATTTGTCCATCGTGCGGCAAGCCTCTACCGCCAGCCGCTCAAAGATGTTTTTCTCAATTGGGGAGTACCACCGTATATAATCCTCAAACGTGATATACATTGGCCGCCGCCTCCTGCTGCTCCAAAAATTCTGCTGTGATATCTGCTTTCTTGGCCTTTGTGATGCTATAGCCCAGCTTCGCAGAAAGAGCCTTGATCTCCGGTATTGTCAGTTTTTCAAGGCTCTCCTGCGTATAGCTTGCCATTGAGCTATAGCCGGTTAACCCCCCTGACTTGTGCCGCCGCCGGGGTTGGAGGCAGCCGCCGCAATGATCGCGGCCATATCCTTGTTCAGGGTCTTCACGCCGCAAATCATATCAATGGAAATGGTATCGGTTTTGGTGGTGATGTTGTAGTCCTGCACCACGCGGAGGCCGAAACCGTCGTAGTTCACAATCGCTGCATTTGCCGCGCCCTGCGGCAGAGCCAGAGGCCGGGTAACGAATGCGAAAGCGTTTTTGTGGAAAGCCAGTCCCAGAACGCCCGCGGTGTCCGCGTTCTGGTCAACGTAGAAGTCCATGCCGAACTTCCGGCCAAGAGACGCTTCACGCAGCGCCGTACCAGCGTCGCCCACCTTCTCGGCGCTGATGAACAGGTCGGTTTTCAGCAGCTTCGTTTCGGTATCGGTGTTGTACACGAACCGGCGCTCGGTCAGCGGGGCTGCAGACTTGGTGAGGTATGCCCGCGCGTCAATCACGTCGTTCTTGATATCGGTGGTTGCCGTCACCTTGTTGGTGATACCGGATGCAAGGCCAAGCAGATAGCCGTCAACCTTATCGGCGAACGCCTGCATAGCGGGAACAATGAACTGCGTGGAGAAGCTCGCAATATCCATCGTCAGCTCCTTTGCGGTGACTGCGAAAGATACATCAAGGAACTTATCCATTTTCACGGTAACGCTGTTTTCGGTAGCATCCTGCACCGAAATAGTTCCGGCAAACTCCTTTGCCGTAAAGGTTGCGGGCTTGCGGATGGTGATGGTATCGCCCACACCGGCGACAAACTCGCTGGAATAGTCGCGGTGTACCAGATTTGCCATAACTGCGTTGTTCCGCAGCACCATAAGGGCTTCACGGGCGATAATGTCGGGGGTAAGAATCGTATTTGCCATAAATAAAAAACTCCTTTACTTCTTTCTTGCGGCGATATAGTCCGCCATACTCATTTTGCTTAGGTCTGTTTGCTGGCCGCCTCCGCCGTTTCCGGAGTTATCGAAGTACGGCGCGCCGCCGTTATCGTCAAAAAGATATCCGCTATCGGTGCGCAGTGCATCCAGCGCGGCTTTCATATCCTCTTTCTGATTCTTGCTATTGCGCAGAGTGTCAACATCCAGAAGCGCAGTAATAGCCTTTGCGTTTTTTCCCTTGGCTTCGGAAATCGCACCGGCCAGAATCTCGTTGAATTCCCGGTCTTCCCGCTCCTTCTTATAGGTGGCCTCTGCCTGTTCGTGCTTGAGCTTCCACGCGTCCCGCTCCTTCACGATAGCGTCAAAGTCCTTCCCCTCGAATCCCTTGAGCGTGGTCTCGGCGGCTTCTTTGGCTTTCTTCTCGGTGTTCAAATCCTCGGTGAGACGGGTTACCTTTTTCTCGAATTCGGCAACGGTTTTATAGCTTTCTGCCACTGCCTTGTTGAATTCGGCGAGCTTGTCTGCGGGAATTTCAATTCCGAAATCCTTGCAGATTTCAACAATATTCTTCATAAAAAATCCTCCTGTACCGTATTTATCAACCGCCCGTCGGCGGTAATGGATTGAGCCGGGATAAACCTCCGGCGGGGTAGAAATGACGCAGGCGGCGGGGTTTGAACCCGCGAACCCATATTGAAATAATGGAGCTGACCCTCCCAGCTTCCGCCTGCATGTGTATAAAAATTGCCAGAGTTGAAACAAATCAGCTCTGGCAATTTATTCAATTATTCCTTTTCTGCGTTGTACTTTCTGGCCGCAGCGGTAGCTTTTGTGGCTTCACTGCGATTCCATAGGGCTATCGCGATTCTGTCCGCTCTTTTTTTCTGCCCGGTTTCCTTGCAATAAGCGTTGTATGCTTCATTCTGCTGCTGCAATAAAGCGGATTTCTTGCGGTACTCCTTTTCAAAGCCAACCCGTTCCTCCTCAGATAGCGCTTTGTCCATGGCCGTCCTCAGTCCCAAAACTTTCCGTTTTGTATCCCTGATTCTCCGCTCCATGGCGCGTTGCTTCTGCTCTTTCTCGTACTGCTTTTTGTTTTCCTCGCTGTCGTAATCCTCAAACGGGTTACCTTGCCCGGGAAACCACCCCGAAAAATTGTGGCGGCAATTCGCCCCGCATAGTCCCGTTACCGTGCCGTATTGGGTGGAAGAAACGAAATCGGGGTATTCTGTGCTAGGTACTCGGCTATAGATTTTCCCCTGCCACACCTCGTGCGTCGGCCTTGCTCCCAGGTGGGAAGAAACGATTACAAGATTTACGCCCATTTCGTCCATTCTCGCAAGCTGTATTCTAGCCGAACCTTGAGAAATGCCGGTGCGTACCGCCCGCGCCGTGGCAACCTCTATTGTGTCCTTGTGCACGCGCTCCGTTCCGTCGCTCCCGATTTTGGTATACTTGATATATACCCCATCGGAAATAAGCCGCTCCACGGCCTCCCTGACGGCCTGCACGGGCGAAATTGCCCCGGACATGGCTCTCATATACGCTTCGTCACACAGCCGTGTAAACGTCTCTTGCACCGCATCGGCTGTTGTGGCCGTGAAGTTCTTCCACTCTCCGAGCGTCTGCTCGTATGTATCTTGCATAAGCTTTTGGAGATACGGCGATTGCACAAGCGGCGTTGGATTCAGTCCGGCCTCTCGGTATATCGCATCATCGTATCCCAGCGCCTTTACTCCGGCATCCTCCATAGCTGCCGCTATCTCCGTTTGCATTTTCCCGGTAGCTTTTGCAATCTCTTTTTGGATATCGCCCAAGAGATAGCCCAGCTGTTGAAGCGTTTCGATCTGGTATTTATCCAGAGGGGTGAGGATATAGCCATCACCACGCCCGAACCGAATCAGAATGCGCTCTATAATCCGATTCATGATATTTTGATGAAGTTCTTCCGCAATATCCTCAGCCGGTTCAGCGGCGTGGAGCAGATAAGAGGGGGTAAGCATTGGCTATCCATCCTTTGTTTTTCGGCGCTTTACGATTTCATTATAATGGGGATTTACCCGAATTACATTCCAATCGCATTCAAGCGGAACTTTACCATAAAAAATTACCCATGTGGGGTTTAGCCGCTTTATCATTTCCTCATACCCCTTAAGGAAAAGCCGCTTTGCTTCTGTGTTATTTTGTGTCCCCACGCTGGACACGGAAACAATACCGCCTACCGGCTCACCGTCGAAGCACCAATCATAGGATGATTCATCACTCCAACTGATTGTGGGATACACTGTAAGGCCATGCGCCTGCCAATACGCCGACAGCCAGTGCTTGCGATAGTGATTATAAATCTGCATAGCTAACGGCATATCTGTGTATGTAGAGAAATCAGGCGCACACACGGCAGTAAACCTAGATAGCATTGGGATATACCGATCAGGCGTATTCCAAAATCTGGTAAATTGGTAGTCATCAACGAAAGAATGCAAAATCTTGCCACCCGGATTTTTGCAACTTTTGGCGTAATTCATCGGTATAAATTCGCCTACCGGATACTCGTTTATCGGCGCGATTTCCGGTATTCCGTACTTCCCAACGCCGGGGAAAATGGCTTTATCCAGATTTTCAAAGTTAATCATAGATTTCTCCATTAAAAATGCCGCAAGATACATTTCTGTACCTCACGCCACTGCTTGCGCCGCGTCCGCCCATTACCTTCTTTTCCTACTTCCGCGTCTGCTTACTGTTGTTTTCCTTTGCATCCCCCGTTCCCCTCCCATTTGGGCATCCATCATATTTAGGAACGTATTCGTCGCAGCCCGATCTACTTTGTACGCTTTTTGCTTTTCGTCATATTCCTTTTGAGAATATGTTTTTATATCATATCCTAAGTTTTTTGCGTTTTGGATTATTTTCTGTGCAGATAGTTGTACGCGGTCACCGTTCTCCTTGTATACAACTCCTTTTCTTACAACAAAATTGCTTTTTGTTCCGCCCATATCAACATCAAACGCAGCAAGATTTCTGCTTTCGTTTACGCCACCGGCTCCACCTCTACCGCCCATGATTATTCCTCCCCTCCGAATAGCGTCGGCGTTTTCGGCTGAGCCGCATTTTCCAGCGCCTTTGCTTCCTGCTCTGTGAATCCCTCGAAACGTATCAGATAATACCAGAATGGGACTTTCCCCGCCTGAACATATCCGTACCATCTGGCCTTTTCCTCGTTGGCCGAATATGTGATATCCCCGAAGTCATAGGCCACTTCATACACGCCAGCCGGAGCAAGGCCGTACAAGTCAGCGAACGCATTCAACGCGTAAATAAGGCAATCCAAGCAATGTTCCAGGCTATCACGCACCGCTTTAATCGTCTGGATTGTGCGCTGCTGGTCGGCTTCTACTTGCGTCGCCGTCTGAATGCCACCGGACTGATTAAAAACGAAATAGCCGTTTGAGAATCCTGCCTTATAGCCGATCTGGCTAAGCAGGGCGTTCAGCCCCGTAAGTCGCGCATCGGTGTTCAATGTGGGATTGATTTCGTGGTAAATATCGCTCTGTGTGGTGGTATCTCCGTCCACGAGATTGATATAGTTCGGCATCCTCACACGCCCGAGCGCGTTCTCCGTTTTCACCCTTTCCTTGGAATCAAGCATTCGATCTTTATCCACCATCACAGTGCGCTTGCTATCAAAGATTTCGGCTGAATTTCTGGAATATGCAATATCCAAGTCCCGCAGCTCCTGCACGGCCTCAGAGAATGCAGGCAGGCCATAAGGGGAACTGATTACGATATTGTTTGCTTGCGGCATCCGGAACGCCGCGAACAGGGGTTTTTCAATATTCGCCACGGTAGCTTCTTCCGCCAGCGCCGACCACGGCGTTTCGGAAATGTCAACAGGCTTTCCGGTATCATTCTCCGATGGGCTTACATAGCATTTATTCGTGATTCTGTATGCGCCGCCCTCGAACCGGTGGTATTCCAGCCGGGTGAACCACTTATCCCCGGCTCTCTGCTGATTGTAGAAAACTGCGCCGTCAATTTCGGCGTTCGTCACGTGTGTAATATCAAATTTGTTCGGCGTGTAGATATCGATTGTATCACCGTTTGGCTTTAGCATGATTGTGCCGTATGCGCTGCCGTACTCCACCCAAGATTGCAGCAGCGAATACACCCGGTCAACCTGCCATTGCAGCCAGTCGGCACGGGCAGACCCGCTTAACTTGATGCTCGTACCCTGCATTGTCAGCCGCGCGATTTCGGCGCACACGGACTTTGCGAAGTTCACGGTGTCTATGCCGTCTTCTACATCAATCCAGCTTGGGTTTCCCTGATAGATATCGGCACATTCATAAATCCAAGCGTTCATTTGCTCGGAGGAAATAGGCTCTATCTTGAAATCTTCCTTTACCCTCGTATCAGAAATCACAGATACAAGCCCTTTTATAGCTGAAATGATACCCATTACGATTCCTTCACTTTCTTTCGCATCACGGAATTACAGAAATACCGTATATCATCCATAGCGTGATCGTTATCTTTCACGACTGCGTCCTCCGTTTTCTTATCGTCCCATCGGTATAGCCCGAACTCGCGAATGGCATCCGTGCAGCAACGGTGAATTTTTATATTCCCGTTCTTGAGATATACCGCCGTGCGCCGAATGCCATCAAGAACGGCGTTGTCTGCCTGCTGGACGCGGAATCCACGGCGTTTCAGGGCGGTAATGAAAGAAGCCGCCGAAGGGTCAATAACTGCCCTCTTGATTTCGTAGCCGTCCGTCAGGCTCTCCACAGCGTCGCAATATTCCTCGTCAGTTTGCTGCCTGCATTCGGCTCTACCATCGTAGTAATACTCTTTGATTCTTACCGCCTTATTACCATCCACAGCCCACAAGCCGCATGAAAACGGGTTTAGGGTGCCGTAGTCGATGCTTATGTAATAATCCGCGAATTCCGGCACTTCATCCGTGATATTCGCTTCGGAAAAATCGTATACAAGCCCCTCTGCCAGCGTCCATTTCCCCAGAATGTACCTATCATAGAACACCGTTCCGGCATATTCTTTTTTCAGATTTTCAACAAAAGTGGGGGGTAAAAATGGATTATCGTCTATTGTGTATTCTTGGCTGAAAATATCGGCATCACTATCAAGGAATCTCTTTAGCCAGTGGTTGGGATACTGTGGATTGTATGTGCCATCGAAACAAGAATACTCTTTATCAAGCCGGCTTTTCAGGAGGGCAAAAACTTCCTCCGACCAGTCCGCGACCTCGTCGCCGTAACAATACTTGATAGACGCGCCGCGAATCTTCGATACCTGAGACACTTTTTCCGCGCCAAGGCAATAGCACTTCTCGCCAAAAATCCATGCTGTATTATCGCTGGAAATCGCCCCAACAAGTTTATCTCCGTACAGATTCCGCATAGGCTCTAGCACATTTCGCTCTATTGTGGATTTTGTAACGCCCAAAATAACGGAAAGCCCATCTTTCCCGGCTCGTTCTCGAATCCGCATGGGAATAATCCATTTGAAATCAAGATATGTTTTCCCGCTTCTGGTCGCGCCGCCCTTGAAATTCCATCGGTGATTCCCATACCTTGCAAATTCAATCTGTTTCGGGCTTAATAGCATCTCTAAACTCCTTAATTAGCCCATCCAACTTATTGAGACTATCATTGCCGCTTGCCGTGTTTCTTGTGGCCTTATCGACAATAATCCCGAAAGATGTTGCAATCTGGCTTAATGTTGCGGCTGAAATCTTTTCGGGGTCTGTGAGCGCTTTCAGATGCAAGGTGATTGCTTCTTGCATCGCCTTTTTTTGCGATTCCATGTACGCCATCATGTCGGCGGTATTCTCTTCTTTTTTTTCCTGCACTTTTTGGGCGATATCCGGTGAAGCGCTGACAATCCTTTTCACAGTCTGGTGAGTTACGCCATGCTTTTTTGCAACGGCGCTGTACGACTGCATTTCTATCCAGTCGGCAATTATTCTTTTTTTCTTCCGATCTGTAATCCTTGCAGCCATAGCACCACCGCTCATACAAAATAATTGGCGCGAGGCCGATTCAAACGGCCTTCTGTTTGGGAGAGAGCGCCCAACTCGTTATCTACCGCGCCATGCGAAAAGAGGCTCAGGAACAATCCCAAGCCTCTTGCGCTTTTTCTTTTTTACCAGTATAGCACATTCAAACCGAAAAATCGTCTCATTTTTTTCTCATTTTTCAGCTTTCGGTCTGCCCATACAGGCATAGCGTGAAATGTCGTAGTGCTGAATCCCGGCGGCGGTAAACCTGAGCTTTTTCAACTCCAAGCTCTTCGCACAGGGCATCGACGTTGCCTCTAGCCGGGCTTATGTAGAATCTGCTCAGTACCTTCTTTTCATCGGCGCTAAGCGATTCAAGCCCGGAATCCACAAGCGACACCCATTTTCTCGCCTGTTCCAGAGAACGCGCCAGTTCCTCGCGGTGAACGATATTCGATAGCATCATATCTTCCCGGCCTGAGCCGCCGCCGCTTACCGGCGTTCCGTCAGCCGTGGCGCTTCGGATGCTCTGCATAGCGGATTCCAGCCGTGCCATTTCTTCGGGAATGCTTTTCAGGGACTGTTTCTTTGCGCTGTATTCCTTTAGCTTTTCAATGGCCTCATATTTCCAGTTCATTCCGTTCCTCCTTGCGTATCTTATTAAATCCCTGTATAGATATACACAATACACACAAGATATAAAGTTATATTTAATATATACTATACAGGGATAAAGCTATTATATTAAATTCCGTCTCCTGTTTTTCGTTTTCTTTCTCCTTTCGGTACAATCCTTCCCCGGCGGGCAAGGCCGCTTTTTTCCGCGGACGAATATGTAATTGCAGCACCGGTTGCCTCCGTAGTATCCGAAGAAATACCGGCACCCGACGCAATACTTCCTGCTATCCTTGTACTCCATGTTGCCCCTAGAGAACAGGCAGGCTCCCAATCCCGCCGAGCATCCCGGTTTCTTGGCATATCATAAGCAGTTTTGTCTGCGCCGTCATCCGAATTTCAGCCGGTGCCCGTTCCGCTGCCGTGTGCAAGACGGAAATACACTCAATCCCCTTTCCCTTGTCCACAGACAGCACATAGGACGTCGCAGATACCGCAGAGGCAAACCACTCCGGGACGTTGCCACAGGCGTATTTTGCAAACATCCTCCGGAGAATCTTTTCCGGGTCAGATTCTTCCTGCTCGATGGTGGTTATCTCCCATTCCCCGGACTTGGCGACCTCTTTCACTGTTTCGGCCAATTTTTTTGCAAGCATCTCGCGTGCAGTCTTCATGAGCAACGCATCATCAAATTTGAAATCCTGTTCTGCCATTATCCATGTACCTCCAATTCCTTATTTTTTCTATCGCGGTATCTCCTTTGAGCGGCTCTCTGGGCGTGGGCTTTCTGGCACTCCAAACTGCAATAGATTTTCCGCTTGATCTTGCCCTGCGTGAATTCCTTCCCGCACTGTGGGCATATTTTGGGAGTGCCCTGTGGGGCTTCCACGTCCTCCCTATCGCTTTTAATCGGCGGGTGGTATCCGTCATTGCCATGTACTTACCGTAGCTCGTCCCGGCCTTCTGGGCGGCTATGGAGCACAGAGTGAGATAGTCCGGTTTATTGCTCATGATTCTCACTCCTTTATTTCCCGCCATAGCTCGATGATGTCCTTGACAATTAAAAGAATCACCCATACCAGCATCGTGGCAATAAGCACGCAGAAAATCAGGAACACAATCACAAAGAACACAGCCTTGATAACTTCAGCCATTCTCTGCGCCTCCTACCATGCCACATACAGGCAATCCAGCGGAATATCCTCTGCCTGCTCATAGATGCAATCACGGAGACTTTCAAGCACTTCAACGGCATAAGGGATATCGGCCACTTCTCCGTATTTCACGTATTTTGCCCAACACACACGCAGCTCTTCGATACCTTTTTCGATATTACCAATCACATCGGAGCACCTGTAATATTCTCCTTGCTTGTAGTCCCACCCGGTACAAGCCCGGAACATCTTGCCAAGATTATACGTGGGGCTGCTGTATTCCGGCTCGGCGATTTCAGCAAACTTGTCGCATCCGTCCGCCTTGACGGCGATTCTCAGATCATAGCTCATTTCTCTGCACCTCATACGCAATCATGAAAAACAGCTTCCAGATTAACGGGTGTTTCCGGATTTGCTCCGCCAATCTTACAGCACATACAGCGTTGACATTTTCCCAATTCCCGGTATCGATCACATACCCGCTGGGAGAAATAAGGAAATCCTGAATCAGGACGGAGAAATCAAAACCGCTAAGCCAGCCTTGACTATACGCCTTTTCGATTGTCCCTTTTCTATCGCGTTCGTACATCGATCATTCCTCCTTCGGCAATTCTGGAAGCGGCTGCCAGTGGGTGATTTCAATATCGTCATCCACCTGATCCGTTTCGTTCGCGCCGCACTCTACAAGCAAATCTTCGCAAACACACGACCACCAATACCAAGCCCCCCTGTAATAGACAGCAGTCGCTTTTTGCGGAACGTCCTTCATGTACCGGTAGTACGGCGCTGGGTTGTGATTTACCCACACCACATTTACAGGCTCAAGTTCCTTCGGCAACCGAACAGACGCGGAAATCCATGGGGTGAACTTCTTACAATAGGGGTAGCCGACGATCTCACAACACTCCTTGTTCCCGTAGACAATATTTCCGTCTGTACTGTGGTCAAAATGACCGCACATGGTGCAAATGAACATTTCGGCATCCTGCCACTTCTTCCGAAGCTGGACGACGGCTTTCTCGCGCTCCTGGGCATCGTATTTAAGATCCCTGATTTTATTCTGCTCGCTGCACGGAATCCACCTAGTCCGTTCCAACGCCTCCATGCCCATTCGGCAAGCCTCGTTTACCTCGTCCATGCCGTCATAATGCTCCCGGTGTTCCGGGTCAAGAATTTCAATCGCTCGGTCAATCGTCATTGTGTTCGGCCTCCTTTCAAATCAAATCCATTTTTGCGCCGCAGTTCGGGCAGTAATGAAAGGAGCGAATTCCCGTTCCGTAATACTCAAAGCCACACACAGAGCACTTATTACCCTCTTGTTGCTGTCGCCAGTCCTCAAAGCACGGGTACCATGCTCCATGCCGCACCGGCTCCACATCGGCGGCGGGTACTTGAGTAATAGTTTCACGGATAACCTTAGCGATGCTGGTAAGCGCCATGTGTACCTCGAAAGAGTACGGTTCGTAGTACCCTGTCCACATTGGCGCGTCTCCAAAAGATTCCAAGGCTGCCTCCCGGCTAATGTAATCACTCATTTCAGTTCCTCCACATAGCACCAACTCTGGGGCGGGCGTTTGATATGACCATTTTCGCAATAGGCACACCCATATTCATCACACACTTTGCCTATGCAGTTTTCAAACGGGCGTAAAAACTTGCTCAGCTTCTTCGGCGTGTCGTAGATTTCCAGCTTGGAAATGTGCCAGCCGTACAGTGTTGCACCTTTTCCGTAGTCCCACAAAGCGCCGTCCACAAGCCCAGTCTGCGCCACAAAGTCATCATCCACATCGTAGATTCCATACGGTTCTGTTGCCGCCTTGATGGTTTCAACCCGGTCGCAAATAAACTCCCCAATGACCTTGCCCCATGAGCCGCGCAGTCTGCGTGCGTCGTTGCCTTGCGTGCAGTAGATGTAGCATTTGAACGGCGCGTCCAGCTTTGGCCTGGTTTTTCGCACCTCAACGGTCTTTTCACCTCTGGCAATCTTCTCACACCACTCCGGGCGAATGCTGATAAGTACCGCTTTAGCCATGGTCAGCCCTCCGGTTCCAGGCTTTACGAGCTTCTTCTTTTGTGCGGCCTAGTTTTGCATTGGCTCCGCATTTCTGGCACTGTGCCATGTACCGATAGTATAAGTACTTGTTTTCGTTTTCAAGTATCTCTACACCTTTTCCCCCGCAGAACGGGCAGGGCTTCAATTTGATTTCGTCCATGTTATCTCCTTCCTACTGCAAATCCCAATAAGATTTGATGGCTTCCAGAGCGTCACCCAAAATGTGCCATTCAGGCTTCCCGCCGGACGGCTCCTGAATATCGCAGGAATATGCTTCATGCCCTTTTGCCCGGAACGCCTTACACACGGTTTGCGATTCCTCGCAGGCTATCAGAACTTTCATTTCTCCCCCTCGCTTTCTGCCGGGGCTTTGAGCCATGCCAACCTGCATTCCTCGCATCCCGGCATATTCTCGCAGATATCTTTACGCCCCTCGCAAATAAACGTTCCGGTGCTGAGTAACTTTGCCAGCTCCTCATCCGTCATGTTCCGGATGCGGTCGGCGTTGGTCATCGGCTCATACCGGTCTTTCAGACCTTCATCGTGAATGCAACCGTCACAAGCCGCCCATCCATCCGGGTCAATTCGGTACTTGCAGCTGGAACCCTTGCCAGATTTATTCTCCATCACTCTTAGCCTCCGCAAACTCCCCGTTTTTCAGCGTGTACGGTGTATCCGCTTTGATTTTCTCCCCATCCACGTACTCGGTTTTTACGCACACCGGCACTCTACGCTGTTTCGCGCTATCGTATTCCCACTCCGCCAGAGTAATCCAGCACCCTACCGGAGCTTTTACCACAGAGCCGTTGCCAGCGCAGCAAATTACCGAATCGGCACCTGTACAATCAATCTTGGCGGAGTTCCCGGAGCTGCCAATCTTGGCGGAGTACCCGGAGCTGCCAATCTGGGCGTAGTCCCCGGAGCTGCCAATCTGGGCGTAGCCCCCGGAGCTGCCAATCTTGGCGGAGTACCCGGAGCTGCCAATCTTGGCGGAGTACCCGGAGCTGCCAATCTTGGCGGAGTTCCCGGAGCTGCCAATCTTGGCGGAGTTCCCGGAGCTGCCAATCTGGGCGTAGTCCCCGGAGCTGCCAATCTGGGCGGAGTTCCCGGAGCTGCCAATCTGGGCGTAGCCCCCGGAGCTGCCAATCTGGGCGTAGTCCCCGGAATCAACGTTTCCACGCGGCGTCTCAGCAATAGTCTTTTCCAGTACAAAATCCACACATGCCTTGATAAATCCGGATAGTCCCAGTTTTACGCCGATTTTCAGCTTTCGGGAGCAGAACTTTTTCTTATCATCCGTCTTTGGCTCGTCCAGCGCTTCAACTTCCGCGAACTCGTTCGGTGTGCCATCAGAGCGAATCAAATCGTAACAGTCCAGCACGTCAAAAGGATTTTCACAAAAGTGCATTCCCTTTTCACAGATTTTCGCCTCCGATTCCTCGAAGACGGTATTTTCCTGGTACTGCTTATCCTTGCAGATCAAGCCGGGGTTGAATCCTTTGTAGCCTTTCATTTCCCATTTCCTTTCTGTTTTCCTTTATTCCCCCGAGGAACTTTCCCCCACCAGGGCGGGGTGCAATTCCGCTTTATTGGTTTGAAACAGCCGTACATTTTCGCCTTACTCATTGAAAATCCTCCATACTTGCCTGCCCTGGAAGCACATCATACTCCATCCACCAGCGGAACACATCTTCTGCGGTAGTTCCCATACGCCACGAACCATCCAGCTTTCCACGCCGTTTTCGTTCCTCTAGCATCCTGTCAAACGCCAGCAGATATAGATTTCTGTACTTCGGCCACCGGGCGAACTCGATTTCCCGGCCTTTTCTACCAGCCATTGGGCATCCGATACAGCCTACCCGGCATTGCCCCTCTGCATAAAGCGGATTCATGGGGCATTTAGCATCTTCCAGGAAGCCGTACACATCCTTGTCCATCCAGTCGATAATGGGGTTCACGACCCGCTTTGCTTTCAGGCGGCAGTTTTCAAAAAGCATACGCTTTTCGTCATTATCGTTTGCAAGAATGATATTATCTTGCTTTGTTTTTCCCAATTTTTCATAGATTCCACGGTTGTTTTTCCGGGATGAAGATTCAGCCCAGCGAACGCCGGTGCAGATAAACCGCCCTGCACCTCCCGTTTCCTTGAGAACGGAACAGCAGTAGCGCACCAACCGGGTAGGTGGCATGAGCTTTTGCGGAATCAGGCTCCACATGGATACCCTCTGCCCCTTGTAAGTAGGCATATTCACGGTGCATTTGTAGCCCTTTTCCTCCAACCGTTTGAACTCGCTCCGCACGAACCGCACTGTTTCTGGGGCATCTGCTGTGGTGTGGTTGTGCTGGAACTCACAGGGGATACCAGAGCGAACCGCAATCTCGGTGATAACCCCGGAGTCTTTGCCGCCTGAAATGCAGATCACCAAAGGCTGCTGGTAGGCCGCCAAAGACATATCAGAGGCGGCTTTCAGGCGTTCGATTGCCATCTGCTCCAAGTCATTCATTCTCGAAAACAATCCCCTCTCTCACCAAATCCGGGTGTTCGTACCGGAAAAATTGGCGTTGTTTTTTGTGGTTTCCAATTGATTTCATGATGTTTTTATTCCAGTTATCGATGAAATACGTTTCCCATGCCTTGCAGCCGTCCCCGTTGGTGGGGCAATCGTCCCGCGTGCAGTTCCTGCAAAAGGGGCTCTCCGAATTGATGTACTGGCCAGGGCGTTCCTTTTCCTTGTCTACTTCGTTTTTCATACTCCACCGCCTTCCGGTAGCTTTTCAAATTCCATCTTCCCGGCCAGCTCGGCGATAAAGCTCTTTACCGCTCCGGGGAGCTTCTGGTAATCGTCCTCCCGCTTCTGGCACACTTGGAACGATCTCTGGAAATTCGATGCAACCACGGACTGCACCGTTTCTGCGTCCATCAGCGCCCATTCCTTGAGCTGGGCAGGGCTTCCCACCGTCCGCTGTACCGCCGGTGGCAGCTTCCGGAACTCGTCATCTGCGCCGTACACGCTGTTTCTCAGTGCACCTGCAACCAGTCCCCACGCCTCCATCTGGGTCATCTGCTGGGGCGACTGCATCCGGTGTAGCATATCTTTCAGCTTCCCGATGGTGGGCATAAAGCCGCCGGTATCCGTGGCTATATACGCTTTTGCAGCGGCGGCAACGGCCTCAAACGGCTCCTCGGAGAACATATCCGCCCAAAGATTGACTTTCACATTTGCCGCTTCTTTGGACATCCCCCGGAAAGAATCGGGGTAATTTGCCTGTAAAAGCGTGAGAATCTGGTACGCTTCCTGTTTATCCATTCCCAAATTCCTCCCTGTACATTTCTGCCAAACGGTCAACGCCGCTGGTGTAGCCGCCCGGCTTCTGGTTTGCCGCAGGTCTAGCCGAATTCTGCTCCCTGGAGAGCCAGGAGTTGACAAAGCGCATGATCCCGGCTTTTGTTTTCCTGTTTTTGGGATTTGCCAGAAGCCAGCCACGCATACTCCGCAACTGCTGAGCTACATCCACGGCGGGATACAGGCCGGACAACTCGGCAACCATCTCCACGGAAATCTCAAAATCCGTGCCGTCAACCAGCGGAAGCGCCGCCGCAGGCGGGGGGCTGCTCGGCAGCTCGCCGCAAACCTCCGAAGGAGGTATATTATCCTTTGCCTTTTCCTTTGTCTTTGTCTTTTCCTTTTCCTTTGTCTTGGTATCATTCGTACACGGTTGTTCGCCGTCGTATACGTCCGTATTCCATCGTTTGCGGATGTTATCGGAGTTTTTCTTACACCGGCTGTCGTATGTTGCCTTATCTCGGTCTATCTGTGCTTTCAAAGTTGGAAATACGAATCTTTCATTACCACGGAGTTGCGGTGCTTCGCCCGTCTTGCTGTAGATTAGGCAAGCCGTGAAAAGCCTCCCCCTCTCCGTGTCATTCAGTTCCTCCATACTGTCCAGATAACTGTGATAAGCGCAGAAATATTCAATCGCCATTATCTAATCCTCTTTAATGATGGAGTACCGCGCGAAGCACGTCCGCTCCCCGTATCGGTTTTTCCCGGTGACGGTTTCGCTCTTGATGGGTACGCCCTGGGCTTTCAAGTCCCAGATTCTAGCACCCAGCCGGTAACAGCCGTACTCGGTAACGGCCTCGGCCTGGGTGATACTCCCATAGTCCTGCAAATGCCGCAGGATACGTTCACACTGTGTCACGGGGTGCCTCCTCTCCGGTGAGGCGAACCGCCACGCATGGGCGGGTGCCGTACCGCTTGCAGACTGTGGCGTCTGTGATAGCTGCATCGTCCTTGTAGGCGATACCGTTCAGGGCATCACACACGATCTTTCCTATGTTGTCCCAGTCGGGTTTCACCATGGGAAGAATCCGATTGTCAATCGCTTCGGCCTGCTTGCGCTTGCTCCACGAATGGGGAACGGGGTAGATTGCCGCAATGTCAACCCGGATAGCGCCTGTGAACTTTGCCCCGTGGGCTTCGCACTGGTATGCCCATGCCACCAGCTTTTCATAGTCCTTCGTTTTCTTTGGGGTGTATGTCGCACCGTCCTGGGTGAAGCGGGGGCGCTCCTTCCCTTGCGGAACGCCGGGAATCGTAAATTCAATCGTCACGTTTTCGCTCCTTCCTTTGGAGTTGGCGGTTTGACCCCCCCACCGCCAAGGGAAAATACAAACTATACTGTCAATCTTTTTGAGGAAAGATTGATTTTTCCGGCCTAGAACGGCAAGTCGGTGTCGTCTTCGGTGATCTCCTGATATCCTCCGAACCCCTGCTGACTGTATCCGTTGCCCCGGTTCGTCTGCTGTGGGGCGCTGGGCTGCCCGTATCCGGCGTTTTGCGTCGTTCCGGTATTGGTGGTATCCTGAGAATTGCGCTTGCTGGAAAGCAGCTCAACGCTTGTGGTCACTATCTCAAACGCCCGGCGCTTATTCCCGTTCTTGTCCGTCCAGTCTCTGGCTTGCAGCGCTCCGGAAACGGCTACGATGTCGCCCTTATGGCCGTACTGCGTCAAGTACTCAGCCCCCTGACGCCATGTGACGAAGTCCAGAAAATCGGTGGCATCCTTCGTCATTGGCCGCTTGACGGCGAGACTGTAGGAGCAGACCGCCGTTCCCTCCTGGGTTCTTCTCAGCTCCGGGTCGGCGGTGAGCCGCCCGACAAATTGACAATTATTCATGTGTTCTCCTTCCTGTAAATCAGATCGTTTTCGTTCCAGCCGGGGTAAATTCCCATCAGGTACTCCCGGAAGTACGCCCTCATTTCCATTCTCGCCGTGGTCTGGTCGTACCGGTTGTGGCATCTGGGGCAGAGGGTAAGCCCGTTCTGGGCAATGCCAAGCCCTCCCTGCGCCCGGGATATGTAGTGGGCGTTGCTCCATGCCAGAGGGGCAGGGGCGGGAGCGCCGCAGAATACGCAGCACGTCCAGCCGTCAATGCTGTCCCGCTGGGCAATCGCCATTTTCTCGTCCCGGGTGAAGTCCCTTGCTTTGGTGTCCTTCCTCAACGCCATTCCTCCTTGAGCAGTTCCAGCTTGTCCGGGGGCAGGGTTTCAATGTCCAGCGCCTTGCAGTCCTGTATCAGATTGTCGATCAGCCGCGCCATTTGTTTGGCGTCGTAGGTACTGGAGCCGTGGTATGCCGCCAGATTCCGGCACCCAGGCACCTGAGACGCGCCCAGGCTGTCCACCAGCCATCCAAGGCCGTTTTTCTGCCAGCTCCGTGTGAAGCGCTCCACGTCCTGTTCCCGGACGCACATAGGCGTGTAATTGTCTCCCACGCCCCGAACGGCGTTCCGGTAAACCTCTACCGGAGGAATCCCCATAGCGGCGGCAAGCTTGTGAATCAGTACCCAGGCATAGGCGTTTGCGTCCAGGCTCCGCTTTTCCCGGTGCTCCTTGACATCCAGATCGTAGAGCCGATTCTTGTGCTTGCGAACCAAGGCCATGGCCTTCCCCAAATCCTGCCTTTCCGGTCGCACCATCAGCCAGCCGCCCTCGAGTTTTATTTCACGAAATGTAATATCACCCATTGCGCGCCTCCATAGGGAGCACCCCTTTTTCCAGTGCATCCCCCAGAACTCGGAGTTTTGGGAGGTATGCCATATCTATCCATTCGGAATCATAAGCGATATATTCCAGCTTCAGTCTCCCGTGGTCGATGGGGCGGAGGAAGTTGTCATAATCTGCATCTTCCAGGCCATACGCAACGATCTGGCCTTTTTTGATACCAGCGGCGTACATTTCCACTTGAACTTGCTGCCAGTATTTCTTCGGCATCTTCCAGCCATTTTCTATCTTGAAAGTTTTGCATTCGTAGGTGCAGTCGTTTGTCAGCCCGTCGAAGTTCACCCGGAGTTTCAAATTCTCATGTATAATCTGCTCGTCCAGACAAAACCCCTGGATACCAAGACTTTTCAAAATCCGATGCTCGAAATTCGTCCCGGCCAGCGTGTACCGATTATCGAAATGATCTCGATTTATGCCAAGCTTCTGCATCCACCACGAAAGCCATGTTTTTGTTTTCCAGTTTCCTACCACGTAAGCCGTATCGCTGGCTCCTATGTACCCGGAACGATCATGATTTGAGATCATAAGGCGTTGAGTTTCTGTTCGAAGCGGTTCAGCTGATCGAAGTAGGTGAAAATGATCTTTACCTCGTCCTCCGTCATACCTACCGCTTCCGCAATATCGGAAGTGGACATACCACGCTTGATAAGCCGGGTATAGGCAATTTGCAGACGTTCCTTGATCGCGAACAGATTATGGCGGCTCAAGTCCTCGGGTTCATCATCTCTGGAATCCATATCGTCCAGCCACAGCCCAAAACCTAAGCCGGTACGCATTGCCACGCCCTTGACGAATGCCCTTGCCTGAGCATTCCATAGCCGCTGCTGGGTGAGGGAATTATCTTTTACCGGGTTGCTGCCGTTCATAAGCGGGTACTGTGCTTCGAATTCCAAATCATCGATCACGATTTTTACCCGGACTTCGTAGCAGCGGTTTGTGTTTCCTTTGCTGTCGGTAAACACCTGATCGCTCATGAAAAGGCTGGAACCGTTGGCATTTACACACGGCTCGAAGTACACCACATCAGCGCCGTTCTTGTGCAGAAGCTCCACACACTTTGCCCAATTCAGATAAGGGACTTCGATCTCACGCCCCCTGTCGTCTTTTGCCTTGCGCTTATCGCATTCTTTACTCACGTCAATTTTTCGCATTTCTGCGTAGCTTTTCAGCATTTCTTTTCCTCCTCGTACTGCTCAATCCGGTAAGCAAGTCCCATTCGTTCCAGATACGCTATAAGCGCCCTCGCCATGGAAACAGGGGTTTTCACTCGAATGAGCATGATTTTGTAAGTGGTATTGTCAATCATAGGAAATCTCCCGCCATTCCTCCCGGCTGTCCATGCAGAGGTCGCAAATGGCATCGTCCCGGATTTTCCAGTATCTGTGTCCCACGGTTCTCCCGCAGCAGATGCACACCGGAATCCTGCTGTCCGTTGCCTGAGGGTCATACAGATAATCGTAATCCGGATTCACACCAACCAAATCATCCATTGACTTTCCTTTCCCCATCTGGTATAATATAGATGGGCATATATTTCTATTTCGCTTACCGTCCCCGGTGCTGGAACATCGGGGGCGGCTTTTTATCGCCCTCTGATGCAACGTCCGATACCGGCACCCATCAGGATAGCACACACCCACATTGCGGGAACTGCCGCCTTGTCTGCCAGCAAACCGGCCTGTTGCCACCAGAAAAGCACCAGATTCAGCCCCGCATAGGGGAGCACCCGGAAAGCGCATTGCCTGACATCGAAGGGCTTCCGGTTCTCCGGCACCGGTTCCCACCGGGCGTCCATGGGTTTACTTTTGCTTGCCATATTCTCACCCCCTGACCTCATGATTTCGGTGGACTACGTCGAAAAGCTCCACGTTCTCATCGTCAAACGCCTTGCGTTCCTTCGTTTCCATGCCCAAGGATTCCCGCAACTCGACGTTTTCCTCCCGCAAGCGGCGGAATATCTCCGCCATAGTGCGAAGCTGGGCAACCTCGTTCGGCATCATTTTGCCACCTCATCCGGATACAAAGTGCTCAGCACATCCGGCGCGTCCCAGTGGTTGCCATCCCACCCAGCACGGCGGGCGTAGGCGTAAACCTCCCGCCGAACAGGTTCCGGCATCACGGCAACCACCTTTACGCAGTAGTCACCATCGGTGCTATAGAGGAACGTATCCTCAATTTTTGGGTACGCCATCCGGCCTTCCAGAAATGCCTTTGCGCGCTTCTTTGCAAGCCGCTTTTTCATCACTTTCAATCTCCCTTCATCTTGGCCTCATTTGGATTTCTCCTTGTAGGGGCAAACCTCACTCGGATGAAGTGCTTGTACGAAGCCGCTCTTGTCAGCCAAGCGGAAACATCCGTCCTGCTGGATACGTACCAGCGTAACAATGTCACCGATGCCGAAACCGTGGTCAAACTTACCGCCCTTTACCGTGACAACGAACTTGTCGCCGATCTTCGGCTTGCTCTCCTTTGGCTTTTCCTCCTTGCGCTTCTTCTCAAACAGCCGCTCAACGGCGACCCTTGCGCCCTCCGCTCTGCTGTAGGTATCTTTCGGATTGCACTGGGCTTCTGCGGTCTTCACGTCCCGCCCACCCCGTTTCAGCGTGGCCGTGGTAATCATCCCGTCAAAGCGGAGCTCCACGGTGTAGGGTCCCCGCTCAGGCTCTGCAAGGCCAGCGATCATGTATTCGTACCAGCACCAATGCCCAAGAAAATCGTTGCGATCCTCCTCCATGCAATAGTAAACTCCGCTATTGTTGATTCCGGATTTTATGATCGTCATGGTCTTTCCCAGATACTTGTCCATATAAGGGTTCCAGTTCTTCTGCGGCCTCTTGCTCACGATCCACACCTTATCCCCAATTTTGTATTTCATAAATAACTCCTTTCAAAAGTTCGGCGCTCTGCCGTAGATTTCAAATCCATGCTTTTCCATGCTGTGCTGTGCTGAGCCATTGCGTAGGATTTCGATGCTGTGCTGTGCTGAGCCATTGCGTAGGATTTCGATGCTTTGCCATGCCGCTACGATGCTTATCATTGCTGTTCATTGCCGAGCCATTGCGTCGCTTTTCGTTGCTTGGCCACGCCTCTGCAACGCATCTCATATCTAAGCCATTGCTAAGCGAGGCCAATCCACGCTATGCCCTTGCGCCTTAAATCAGCTCGTATGTATAGCGTCCCTTCCCACTGTTTCGCCACTGGCCGATACCCCGAAGCTTGCCGTACTCCAGGCATTCCAGTGCCAGATCGTGCATGTCCTTGGTCAGGCAATCGATCTGAATCTCAATGGAAGTCCCTGCCGGTGCTGTCTCGCTGCTGGAAAGGGCAATCCGCTCACCCTGCGCCGTGGATGCCCGGAGGGGGCGCTCACACACGCCGATCTCGCCGCCGTTCAGGTTCAGGGGAATCTTTCGGGGGGAGACGAATAGAAGGCCGTCGATTTCCTTCTTGTACGCCTTGATCTTGCTGGCCTTGGTGCCGGGAACCTTCCGAAGAACGCCGCAGGAATCCTTGAAAAAGCCCTTGATCTGGTAGTCATACAGGAACGGCTGCCCGTTCTCGTCCCGGGGGAATACCGTCATGGATTTCTCCATCATGCCGTCCACGCCGATTGCGGCGACTTCCTCTTCCATGCTCTCAGCGTCGGGAGCCTTGGAAGCGATGAACTCCCGGTGCAGTTCCTTGTTCCCGCTGCACGTGCCAAGAAGTTCCTCAAAAAATGTGATTCTTGCCTTGATTTTGCTGATTTCCATTTGACTTTTTTCCTTTCTTTTGGTAAAATAAAGATGATTTCCATTGACTGCCGCTCTCGGGTGTTCCGCACGCCCGGGGGCGGTTTTCTTCTATGCCTTCGCGAGGCCATTCCCAGCCATGCGATGCCCTTGCGGAGCATTCGGTGCCATTCATACTTTGCCGTCACCCTGCGGTGCGCTGCCATTCCCTTGCAAACGCCCGTATCTCCTTCTCAGAGTACCCCAGGGTTTTCAGGATCACCGCCGGGTTGGGGTGTAGGGTGGTCACCAGCTTTCGCAGGACGCTTACCCGCATTTCGGTTTTGCCCTTCCTGTAGTTCCGAAGGGTCTGATGGTCTACCCCGGTTTTTTCTTCCAGCGCTACAGCGTTATCGCTCTGAATCCCCGCCAGGGGACAGCAGCGGTCGATTTCCTTCCAAAAATCATCCACTGCGTAGCGCTCGGCATACTGCCGGATTCTAGGCATTGTCTTTCCCCTCGCTCTCTTTATCTGCGGGCTTTACCTTGGGGGCAAGGATATTCGCCATATCCACCAGCCCCTCCACATAGTCCTGACCCTTCACCTTTGCGATGTTGTCCAGGATGTTCACGATTTTCTCAGGCATTTTCATTTCCTCCTTTACTTAATTTTTTCATTCAAGCTGAATGCCAGCTCCCCGATATTTTCTTCACCGTCAAGCCCCGTCGAGCAATTTCCGGGTGGTCGTGCCTTTTACATGGGGATGGATACCCAATACCCAGAGCCATAAAAGCGGGGGCGCTCATATTGTCACGGTGTTTGCCCTGCCATCATCAGCACCGGTGGGGCGGTTCCGGTGGACGGCCTTTTCAGACCGTTTCGGCTATTGATAAATGATTTTTGCCGTGCTACAATCCCCTTGAAAGGGGGTGAAATTATGGCGTATATTTGCCCGTTAATGAGCACAGCGGAAAAGCAAGTGCCCTGCACAACCAACTGTGCTCTATTCCTAAAGGATGGAAAAAACGCGACTTGCTCCATCAATATCAGCGCAATCCATACTTTGGAAATCCGGAAAGCGGTAGAATTACTCGGCCGTGATGATCGGCGGTAATTCTGTTTCCGTGTACTTCGCCATGTGATCCGATCTCGTGGCGGAGTACAACTTTAATACCAAGTCAATCAATGCGTATGTATCAGAAGATAGTCGGCGATTTTCTTCTTGCTTAACCTGCCGTTTTGCCCTTTCGACAAGCAGCTCATACAGTTCAGGCATTCTCTCACCTCCTTTTCAGTGCCGGGCGGGTTGCCCCGCGTGGTCTGGTTTGCTAGGCTTGTTTGTTGAAGCATCATTTATGCTGTGCTTAAAGTATACTACAGCTCTGCATAAATGTCAAGCATAAATTTCAATATTTTTTATGCTCAGTTTAAATTTCCTTTGACATTTCAAATTATGTGTGCTATACTAAGTGCATAGGAGGTGAGAACGTGGAAACCATAAATTCGAGAATTGCGCAAGTTATTGATACCCAGTGTAGAGGGAATAAATCTGCGTTTGCGCGAGAACTTGGAATAACGCCAGCATATGCTGCGCAGCTTTATTCCGGCCAGCGGGAACCCAGTGACCGCACAATATCCGATATCTGCCGCATCTTCGCCATCCGGGAGGAATGGCTGAGAACCGGAACCGGAGAAATGCGGCCGCCGATGACCAAAGAGGAAGAAATAGCCCAGCTTGTGAACGGAGCCATTAACGGTTCCAGCGAGTTCAAGCGGGCAGTTATCAAGATGATTTGTTCCCGGACGGACAGCGAGCTGGAAGCCCTGGAGGCCGCGCTCCGAAGCGTATACGAAAATCTATAAAAAGAGCCGGGGCGCTTACCTGAAACGCCCCGGCTCTATGTACATTCGCTATTTTAAGAATCCACGCACAAACCCCCGCACCTGATAAAGATAGCCCAACGGCAGCTTTCGCAGTTGCTCCACAATCCACGCAATAATTTCCTCTCTGGTCTCCATATTTTGTCCCTCCATTGTGTATTTATAAACATTTGTTTGCTTACGCAGCGTATAATAGCACGCCATATGTCCAATAAACCGGACTAATTAAAAAATTGCACAAAAAATCTTTCTATTCATTGAAAATATGTATCAAGCGTGGTATTATTTTACTGTAGAATTTTAAGGAAAGAGGTATCTACCATGAAGAAAATGATTGCTTTTCTGCTTTGCCTTTGCCTAGTGCTGTCTGGGTGCGGCGCGTCCACGGCTGAGACGCAGCCTGAAACCACGGAGGCCACGCCTACAACGGTTGCCACGGAAGCCACCACCGAAGCAGCAACGGAAGCGCCCACGGAAACAGATGGCACACAAGAAGAAAGCACAAGCGGTGAGTTCTCAGTCTCCGCCGAAACCGCGGCTGTACTAATCGAATCCACGCTGAAAGATAGCTTTGAAAATGTGAGCGTCACGTGTGATGGATCTACAATCGTTATAGATATTTGGCAAACTGGTATCGCATATGGCGTATCAGAGGCCGTTTCTGGGAACAGCGAGTGCATCGAATCTTGGAATACGCTCGTAGAAAATATAACCGGGCTATCTTCCGCCGCATTGGAGATGGCAAAAACAATCGGCGTTCAAGATGCCTCCATTTTGCTCAATATTAAAAATGATCTGAATCCCGAAAATGCGCTTTTGACGATTTTCAATGATACAGTGATATATGATGCCGTAAACTCTAAATAAGTTTCAATGTCCATCACTCCCGGAGTATTCCGGAGTGGCCGCTATGCGCATAGCGGCGGGGAACGCTTTAGATATGCCCCGCCACCCGTGCCACAAGGTGACGGGGCTTTGCCGCCGGTAACGACGTGTGTCCCTTGCCGGTTGCACCTTTACCATAGTCCCTACCACTGTAAAAGTAAACGCGCAAATCGGACAATCCGTTTACACGGCGTAGATTTTGCGTGCCAAAATGAAAGGAGCGAGTTATTTTGCCAACGGAGGAACGTATTTTGGCGCTGCATGAGCAAAGCTTGACGTTGGTGGAAAAAATCAAGGCCGCCAAGCAGCAGCAAGGCAAAACCGTTCAGCAACTGGCCGACGAGACCGGGATACCGCGAACGACCCTAAACCGTTTCTTTGCCGGTACGCTGATGAACCCGGGCTTCATGGATGTGTGCGCCCTATGCGCAAGCCTGGAATTATCCGCAGATGAGCTTATCGGGCTTTCCCCGCAGAAAAGTGGCGATTCCGTTACCGTGGATTTTTTGCAGCTTGAACTCGATCACAAGGATGAAATGCTGCAAGAAAAGGACAACGCAATATCCCGCCTTCTTGATCGGAGCCGGATTCAGGAGGCGGGAATATCTGCCCGGGATACCAGAATCCGCAAGCAAAGCGACGCCCTTTCAGAAAAAGACAGTGCGCTTGCATCCGCGCAAAGGGAAGATAAGCCCTTGATTTACGGGCAGTGCGCGTTAAACATTCTGCTGGCGGCGGTACTCATAATCTATATGGTGCTGGATGCCCGGAACACGGAAATGGGGCTGATTCGCTCCGAAAAGATTTCTGCGGTAATTTTATTCGGAGCGGCAGGAATCGCTGCTGTTTTTATGCTCACGGCATTTTTGATTTTCCACAAGCTCTTAAGTGGAGGCGAACGAAATGGCAAAAAGGAAGAAGGAGCCGGAAATCAGGCTCCCAAAAATTAAGCAGCTCCCCTCTGGGGCGTGGCACACACGTGTATTGATAGAGGATCGCCGCGTATCCATTACGAAAGATACATATGATGAATGCGTGGCCGAATATCTGGCCTTGAAAAACGGCCTTGTGAAAGTCCGCGAGAAGAAAGACGGGAAAGACATCACGCTAGAGGAAGCCGTCAAAAGCTACATTGCATCGAAAGAGGGCTTTCTCTCCCCATCCACCATTGCGGGGTACGAGAAGTTCAAGCGGAATATGCTGCTAGGCATGATGAAGCGGAACATTTTCGCAGTCTCCAATGACCAATGGCAGGCCGCCATCAGGCAGGAACACAAGGCCGGGAAATCCCCGAAGTATATCAAAAATGGGTGGATGTTCTTTTCCGCCTGCATCGTCGCCGCCGGTGCTCCACGCCCGGAGGTGATGCTGTATCCCCCGGAACACAACGAACGGGCATACCTCACGCCGGACGAGATAGACAAGTTTGTGGAAGCTATAAAAGGCCACCGATTTGAAATCCCGTATCTGATGTGCCTTTCCTCCCTGCGCCGTTCGGAAATGATCGCCATGGACTGGGCAAACGTAGATTTGGAAAATAAAGTGATGCACGTTCGCGGCGCGATCGTTATGGGGACGGATGGGCTTGTGCAGAAGCCACAAAACAAAACGGCGAAGTCCCGCCGCTCTGTGCCTATCATTCCGCCGCTTCTGGAAGCGCTGAAAGCACAGGAGCAGAAGACCGGAAACGTGGTAAAGGCAAGCGCAGAAACCATCTACAATAATTTAGGCAAAGTCTGCGCCTCCGCCGGAATCACCGTGGTTGATCTGCATGGGCTGCGCCACAGCTTCGCATCTCTGGCCTACCACTTGCAAATTCCGGAAATGATCGCCGCCGAAATCGGCGGGTGGAGTGACTTGTCTACCATGCACAATATCTACACGCACCTCGCCCAGAAAGATATTGCCAAACGCTCCCGCGACTTCTGCGACTACTTCACCACCGAAGCGATGAAAAAGCGCAAATTGGCAACGGAATTGGAAACGAAAAATAAAAGTTGCTAGTGCCGCAACTGTTTTTGAAATTTATTTATGGGGTTCGATTCCCCTCGGCTCCACCA
>OIYS01000258.1_pt1 | contig 39046 bp, 31 predicted proteins | sample 1588271 | NCBI WGS metagenome assembly OIYS01 (sample SAMN03283286) | human gut metagenome | biome: human-associated habitat; material: feces | host: Homo sapiens | place: Peru | collected 2012
AAGCAGCGGTAAAGCACCTTGCAAAGTTTGCATCGGATATTTGGCAGATTCACCCTTTCGGCGAGGGCAATACAAGAGCCACCGCTGTGTTTATGATCAAGTATATGAGAACATTCGGCTTTAGAGTGAATAACGATGCGTTCGAGAAAAATTCTTGGTATTTCCGTAATGCATTGGTGCGAGCAAACTATAACAATATTCAAAAAGGCGTTCATTCCACAACGAAATTTTTGGAAATGTTCTTTTCCAATCTTTTGTTAGATACTCATTACGAGCTAAAAAACAGATATATGCACATTGACTATGTGGATGAAAACAATTCCCAAAGTGTCAACTCCAAAGTTCCAAAGTCTCAATTTGACACTTTGGACTGCACTTTAGAGGAACTGGCGATTTTGGAATTGATTGCAAAAAATCCGACTGTCAAACAGCAAGAACTTGTAGAAGCAACCGGAAAATCTCTCAGCACCGTAAAGCGAATAATGAAATCCCTGCAAGATAAAAACTATATCCGCAGAGAAAGCGGAAAACGTTATGGCAAATGGGAAGTTTTGGTTTGAATTTGAAAAATTAAAATCTTATTTTCCCGCATATATCTTTTCCTCAAGCCACAGTTCATTGGTACCATTAGTGCGAAATTTGTAGATATGTGCGAGAAATTAAAACATTGTTTACTGGAGGAACAGTATGTTTTATAAAATGATTGAGAGCAAGTGCAAAGAATGGTACGACTCCGAACAATGCACAGTTCATAATTTAATTGATTATATAGAGAAAACGGGACAAATGCGTGATGCACAGATTGAAGCAATTAAGGTTTATCTGTTCCTCAAAATCGGCTGTCAATGTCAGCCGTTGTCTTCGTTGTTTACACGCGGTGTTTTTAACAATATTGATTTGGATACCGTGGAATTATCCACTGCTACCCGTGATTATTTAGAGAGCAACCCTGCTGCAACTGCATTATTTGAATATTCTCGACTAACAAACGATAAGGGCGAACAGGTTTCCGAAAAACTTGAAAAGCAAATCAAGAAAGACCCGTCAAGTATTGACTATGATGTATTTTTCCGTAATGCATTCTATGGTGTTACATATACTGATTACTTATTCAGTCTGCCTATGGGTGCAGGTAAGACATATCTGATGGCGGCATTTATCTATCTTGATTTATATTTTGCTCTGAATGAGCCTACTAACCCTGCTTTCGCCCACAACTTTATCATTTTTGCACCATCGGGTTTGAAATCCTCTGTGGTGCCAAGCCTTAAGACTATCCAAAACTTTAACCCTGCGTGGATCATTCCCGAACCTGCGGCAACGGATATCAAGCGAATGATTTCCTTTGAAGTATTGGATCAGGGAAAGACCGCAAAAAAATCCAACAAAACCAAGAACCCTAACGTTCAGAAGATTGCTAATCATCAGCCTCTTTCCGAACTTTTCGGCTTAGTTGCTGTAACTAACGCCGAAAAAGTTATCCTTGACCGTATCCAAGAGAAGAACGGACAGATCAGCCTATTTGAAGAAAGTGACGATGAAAAAGACAGACAAGCTAATGAACTCCGTAACCTTATTGGCAAACTGCCGTCCCTTTCTATCTTCATTGACGAGGTTCATCACGCTGTTAGCGATGAGATAAAACTGCGTGCCGTTGTAACCAAGTGGGCGCAAAATCATACCGTAAACTCTGTCATCGGTTTTTCCGGTACACCTTATCTTGAAAAAGCAGAGAAGTTTAAGGTTGTAGATTCTCTTTCTGTCGGGACTGCTGAAATCACGAATATTGTGTATTACTACCCTCTTATTGACGGCGTGGGTAATTTCTTAAAACGCCCCGTTGTTAAGATTGCGGATATTGCAGACAGTAGTTTGATTATCGACAAAGGTGTCAGAGAGTTTCTTGATACATACAAGGACACTGTCTATGCAGACGGATTGACCGCTAAACTCGGTATTTACTGCGGTACTATCGAAAAATTAGAGGAAGTTGTCTATCCTTTGGTATCCCGTATTATTGTAGAATATGGGCTCGGCACGGACACAATACTAAAATTCCATAAAGGCAACAAACAGTATAAAATGCCTGCCGACAGTCAAATGCAGTTTGATATTTTGGACAAGTCTATTTCCAAAATTCGTATTATTCTTCTTGTTCAGATCGGTAAAGAAGGATGGGACTGCCGTAGTCTTACAGGTATCATCCTTTCTCAAGAAGGTGACTGTCCCACAAATATGGTTCTGCAAACCTCCTGCCGTTGCTTGCGTCAGGTGATTAAAGGCAATCCCGAAACTGCTCTTATTTATTTGAATGAAAGCAATGCTAACAAGTTAAACGTACAGCTCGAACAGCAGCATCATATCTCGCTCAAGGAGTTTTCATCTGCTGATAATAGCAAAACACCGCTGAAGCGTTATAACCGTACAGTACATTTGAAACTTCCTAAAGTTGATTTTTATCAGCTCAAAATCAATTATGATACCCTTACTGTCGAGAAAGCTGATCCTGCAAGCGGCATTGCGGTTTCAGCCGATTCCGCACGCATTGCAGACGGTATTATCAAAACCACTGATCTCTCCATGGATAAAAGCAAAACCAGTATAAGTATTGATGATACAGAATATGGCACCGAACCTGCCACCTTTAATTCTTGGATATACGGAATTATGAAAGGCGGATTTGGCTCACCCACAGTTGCGGAGCTGATGCAATATGCAGAACAGTTGAAAACCGTGTATCAAAAAATCACTTTCGAAAAAGACGGCTCTCATTATTACAGTTCCAAATACAATCGCAAGTTGGTAGAAGCAAATATCCGCAAAGCCTTCTGCGATAAGTTTGGCTTTAACACCACCGAGGAACTGATCCCCGAAGAAGCCAATCTCTTTAATATTGCAAACTTCACACCTGAAGTTTATACCGATAAACCAAACGACTATTATCCTGCTCAGAGTGTTGTAGAAAACATTATCAAGGATGATAAAGGAAAACTGAAAATAGATGCTAAAACGCAACAAATGATTAAACTTGCAGAAGAAACAGGTCAAACGGATATTGCGGATATGTTAAAGGCACAAAACACTTCTCATAAAAACAAAGACCGTTCGTTCCATTATCTGCCCTATCGTACCGATAGCGGATTTGAACAGACTTTCTTAAAAGAAGTATTGTCTTTTGATGAGATCGAAAATCTTGGTTTGGAAGTCTATTATAACGGTGATAGAGCTATGACCGAGTTTAAGATTAAGTGCTATAAAAAAACCGGAAACAAATGGAGTTATGTTGGCATTTACACACCCGACTTCCTTATCATCAAGCGTAAAGACGGTAAGATACACAAGATTATTGTTGTAGAAACTAAGGGTGAGATTTACGCTAAAGATCCTACATTCAAGGAAAAGAAAACCTTTATGGAAACTGAGTTTTCAAAGCAGAATAACACAGCATTCGGCTACGAACGCTTTGACTATCTGTATTTAGAAGATACACTACCCGAAAAGGATAGATTGACGATAACTCATGATAAAATTTGTGAGTTTTTTAAGGAGGGATGATAATGTCAACTTATTTACCTGAAGTTGAAGAGATTTATTTCGCTAAAACCAAGGAATATTTCCAAGAAGTAATGAGTTCATATTCTATAGGAAATTATCGTTCCGCTACGGTAATGTTGTATTCAGTAGCTATTTGCGATCTTTTGTTTAAACTTCAAGAACTGAAAGATATGTATAACGATACTGTTGCAAACGAGATTCTTAAGGAAGTCGATAAATCTCGAAATGAACATGATAATAAAGCTAAATCCAAATGGGAAAAGGAACTTGTGAACAATATTTACAAGAAAACCGAGCTTTTGGATTTAGAAGCATATACTAATCTTAGCCATTTATACGATCATAGAAATTTTTCTGCACACCCTGCATTAAATGAAAATTATGAGCTGGTTGCACCTTCAAAAGAAACAACTATTGCAAATATAAAAAACATCTTAAAAGATATCCTTGTTAAACCTCCGATTTTCATTAAAAACATTGTGAACACCCTAACGGAAGATTTAAAGAGTAAAAATGATCTATATGAAAACGAAGATAGCAAGCTTGCAATGTACTTAAACAACAAATATTTTTCCAAGATGTCTAATTCTATGAAATTGGTGACATTAAAAGCATTTTGGAAGTTTTGTTTTTGCCTGCCGGGAGATGCAGATTGCCAAAACAATTTAGCAATCAATAGAAAAGCTCTTGAAATATTAATTTTGGGTTTTCAGCAAGAAGCTATTGCTTACATAAAAGAAAATAATCATCTATTCTCTGTAGCAAATGACGAAAGTTGTCAAATGAATCTTGCTATCCTATTATCCAAGTTTCCGGTTTTATATAACGAACTCGATTCCGACACTCAGTTACAAGTGGATGCAATAATAGATAAAGATACAAGAGCAAAGTCTATTGCTTGGTTTAAATACAAAACTGTCAACGCACATTTATCATATTTAAAATCAATTACTTATCTAAAGTTAGAAGCAAATGCAATTAAGAGGATGATTTCTTATTATTCGGACATCGGTGAAATGACACCGCTAATTGATTTCTTTATATGGTATTATGGCGAAAGTCATAGTTATGATTCAGCTGATTCTCGCTTCGAACTTGCTATAGAGCCTTTCTTAGATCGAATGTCCGCCAAACAGTTTGAGCAAATAATTGAATACACCAATAATAACAGGCAGATATGGGATAGAGGTTTAGCCTACACAGCTAATAACAAAATGATGAAGTATGCTAAAAGTGTTTTGGATGACGGCTTTGATTATGCTAAATATACTCATTTTCGCTTCGATGACAAGATTCTTCATACTGTTGAAACTGTGGAAACACCCACAGAAATCGACAGTGATTCAGATTTGCCGTTTTAACACAATGGAGGTAAACAATAATGCCGATTAAATATGTACCGTTTATACCGGAGCCGGTGGAAGGACAAGCTGTGCTCGGTAACTTTAACAGAATATTGAGATACAAGGGTGCTGACGATATTTCGATGACACTCCAACGTGGTATGCCCTTGTATGAGATGGAGAAGCAGGAAACCGTGGGTGAGAACGCCGACGGTAATATGGTCATTCGTGGCGAATGTATATCTGCTTGTGCTTATCTTAAAGAGCAAGGCATTCAGGTTGACCTTGTTTATATTGATCCTCCTTTTGCCAGCGGTGCTGATTATGCTAAGAAAGTATATATCCGCCGTAATCCCAAAGTAGCAGAAGCCATTGCTCAAGCCGAACAGGAACTTGATGTTGACGAATTGAAAGCCTTTGAAGAAAAGATGTACGGCGATGTATGGGATAAAGAAAAGTATCTCAACTGGATGTATGAAAACCTAATGGCTATTAAATCCGTTATGAGCGAAACAGCATGCATATATGTACATTTAGATTGGCACATCGGACATTATGTCAAAATATTACTTGATGAAATATTTGGAGAAGCTAATTTCATCAATGAAATAACATGGTATTATTACAATAAAATGGCTCCGAAATCAGCATGTTTCCCTCGTACTACTGATAAAATATTGCTTTATTCTAAATCTTCCAACTACATTTTCTATACTCAATACGAAGCAAGAGAAGAAGCCAAAAAGCAACTTGTGAGAAAATTTGTTGACGGAAAAGCTATTAATGCACGTGATGAAAACGGCAATGTAATGTATACAGAATCTACGGAAAAGCGAATTGATGATGTTTGGCGTATAGCAATGTTACAGCCTGCCGATAAAACAGAACCGGTTGGGTATGCTACACAAAAACCAGAGGCTTTAGTTAATAGAGTTATTAGTGCATCATCTGATGCGGGAATGGTTGTGGCAGACTTCTTTGGAGGAAGTGGTACAACCGTATCGTGTGCGAACAAACTTGGTCGTAAGTTTATTCATTGCGATATCGGTCTGAACTCTATTCAAACCACCCGTGATCGCCTTGTTGCAGATGGTGCAGAATTTGATGTGCTTGAAATCAAAGATGGCGTTCAACTCTACCGCAACCCTGTGCAGACAATGGAAAAAATCAAGTCGCTGATACCGGGACTCAAAAACGAGGATTCGCTTGATTCCTTCTGGGAGGGTGCAATTTCCGACAGCAAACTTGGTACCGTTCCTGTATATGTGCCGAACCTGATGGACAGCACATCAAAACTTCTTGATAAAGTGACCATGAACCGTATTATTCATCAGGCTATACCCGATTTGGATAGCAACATCAAAAAAGTAATCGTCTATTACATAGATATTACCGATGAAGCCGAGATTCAAAAGTTTATAAAAGAAGATGACAGCACAAATATTGAAATTGAGCTGAGAGATCTAAAAACAATTCTTGATGATGTCATAATCGGAGATTATGCGGAATTTCACGCCGAAGAAACCCACGATGATTTATTTGGTGGATATGCTGTTTCCATTGATAAGTTTATAAGCGACCGTGTGTTTTCAAAAATAGCTGAGTTCAACCAAAAAGCACTACTTAATTCTTCGGCAAAGAAGCCGTATAAGCCGATAGAAATTAGCGAGGACGGTTTGGAACTGATTGAGTTCTTGAGCATTGATTGCACTGCTGCTGAAGGAGAGTGGCATTCCGACAGCGAAATCAAAATCGATAAAAATGGTTTTGTTATAGTTAATGGTACAAAAACAAAAGATTTTTGGGACGGCAGTATCCGCTCCGAACAGAAACCGCTTCGCCTGAAAATCCGCAACATCTGCGGCGACGAAACAGTGTGGGACATTTTATAAACGCTAAAGATATTAAAATACAAGGGATTAGATAAAATGGTTGTAACATACAGACAAGAGACAAAAAATACTGTTAGGCACACTGTTATACGACGAGCCGTAGAAATGCTGACAACAGAACGTACACAAGCCTGCTGTGTACGCCATTCCTATGTCCGGGATTTATATGATTACTTCAATGATTTGGCAGAATCTCATGAACAAGAAGAGGCCCGTAAGATAGATGTTTCGTACATACAGGAATGGGAAAGTATGCACGCAAACGCTCTAGGGGTTAAACGTCCGGAAGAATTGTCTGTATGTTATCTTGCTGGACCAGAGCCGGAGAACGACTTTGCTGAGTTTGTTTCTATGGGTATCAAACCTCAAAATATCTGGGCATTTGAATGTGAAAGGAGTACATATTTACAAGCGCTAACATCAATCGATAGCACAAACTTTATGCAGCCAAAACTAATAAAAACATCCATAGAGCGATTTTTTGAAGCATCCCCAAAAACTTTTGATATTGTATATATTGATGCTTGCGCTTCTTTAATTTCCGATCAACATGCACTAAGGTGTATCGCCTCAATGTATAAATATCATCGGTTAAATTCCCCCGGTATATTGATATCAAATTTTGCTTATTTAGATGAAACTGTAGGTGCGGAAAAACAACAATACATTGATATAATTTCTAGGTACAATTTTATTCGAGATAACCGGAACGCATGTTTATTTGATCATCAAGGGACGGTAGTTTTTAATGACGGCTATGAAGAAGTAAAGATAAGCATTGAAGAAAACTTAGAGGAAGCATATGGTAATTTCATAACTGCTATGATTTGCAACACAGCATCCATATCAATTCCCTCAGTTAGATTCTGCAATTCTAATTATTTACGTTCTTTATCAAATACACAACCCGTCCCAATAGGGCTACTCAAATTTCAAGATGTAAATACGATAAAAGACAACACCTTATATAAGTACTTAGCTATGAATTGTTTTTTGAAGCAAACTCCATCAAGTTTTGAAGGCATCTCAAAGGTAGACAAACTTATAAGTGAAATATCAGCACCGACTAGTGGATATGACCTTTTATCCTCGTCTAAGAAATTGTATGAAATAAAATCAAAAGGTGTTGATATATCTGCAGACTTGAAAGATGCTTTGACTTTTTTTGATAAAGAGCAATCTATGTATCAGTTCTTAGATAAACCAAATAGAATTCTGTTTTATGACGCTGTTATTAGCCAATTATCTCACCCAATGCATTATGTGAGCGATAAAGCACTTAGGTTAACATATGTAGCAAAGAAAAAAAGGATGTTTACGGATTTAATGCTTTTTGATGAGTGCCGTTACTTGTACGATTGGTTACCAGCGATTCACCAAATTTCCAACGCATTTTCTAATCCGAGCTGGCAGTATACTTTTAGATTTGCCTTAGATGGCTTAATTAAGCAACGAATGAATTACAACAATGAGTTTTTCTTCCAAGGGTCTGTGGTGCGAAAAACCATACCTGGATTTGAGGCCAAACTAATGCAAAAGAGAATTAAAATTAATTAGGAGAAAAAGAATATGAGTATTCAACTTGATTGTTCAGATATTATTGAGATATTCAAAACACACTTAAAAATAGAAAATTCAGTAAAATCTATCTCTCACACTTTCTTAAATGCGAGATATGCCAATCGTATTGATTATTCACCTTATTTCCAAAGAAAGTATGTTTGGGATAATGAAAAAGCTTCGTACTTTATTGAAAGTATTTTGCTCGGAACTGAAATTCCCCCTATAGTATTGTTTGATGACGGAAAGAAGAATGAAGTAATTGATGGTCGTCAAAGATATGAAACGATTAAGCGATTTCTTGAAGACAAGCTCCAGCTGGATGCGAATGGGTTGAAGTCCTTGACATCATTGGAAGGAAAGTATTATTCAGAGCTTCCCGATACGATCAAAGGCAGTTTTAATAACACAAAAATTCGAATCCTTCAATTCAGTATAGTTAACGAACCTTCACTAACACCAGAACAGGAGGATAAAGTCAAAAAAGAAATATTTACTCGTTATAACTCCGGTATAATAGCATTAAAGCCACAAGAAATTGAAAGAGCTGCGTATATTAACGATCTTTTGGTTCGTGGTTTAAAAACAAGACTAGAACAAGATCGCGAATTTTTACAAAAATGTCAGCTTGTTTTAATGCCAAAAAGAAAGCAGACATTAAAAGAACGAGATAAAATCAATTATGTCCTTTCTCGTGCTAGAAATGTTTTGTCGATGCAATACATACCTATTCAAAGTTATGCGGGAGCAAGTTCAAAATCTGATGTAATACGCAATTACTTATTGCTCAAGGTGGAGAAAGAACCAATTGACATTACTATTGATACTTTTGAATTAATTATCAATAAGCTGTTCGAACTTAGAGGAGAATTGCTTAAGCTTAACTCGATAATAGCAGAGAATAATCTTTTCTTTGAAGCAATGTACTGGGGCTTATCAATTGTTCGTGAGCAAGCACCCGATAAATTTTCAAATTTAGATATGGCAGAAATAGCTTCAGATGTAGATAATTGTTCCAACAAAGATGTTTTTTGGGAAGGAATACTTGTTGAGAGAAAAGACTTTGATATGGTATTTTTCTCAACAGGTAGCCATTATTATAAGTCCATTATTAACAGATATCTTTTTGCATCAAACTATCTTTCAAACCAAACCGGCGTGAACTTTGATGCTCATATTAAAAACAAAAGCGAATTTGATGCAATAATGGCACAAAATCCTTCTATAGACCAATTCAAGGATTTTAAACTATCAAAAACCGATCCGGTTTCTGCGACTGTTTATGATATTCTGACTGATGTGAAATCAAAACAATTTATAATAAGACCAGATTATCAACGCTCAGAAGTATCCAATAGCATTCAAAAGGCTTCTTACTTGCTTGAAAGTATTATGCTTGGCATTCGAATCCCTCCAATATTCATTTACAGAAGAGATGATAATGTAAGTGAGGTTATTGATGGGCAGCAGCGTCTACTTTCTATCTTGGGTTTTCTACAAGAAAAATATAAAGATGAAAACGGCAAAGATCAGTTATCTAACAAACATGGATTTAAACTTTCAAAACTTCGCTTTCTCAAAGAATTAAACGGAAAAGATATCGATGGAGTTGAACAATATGACTCTTCACTAAAGGATCGTATTCTTGATTTCCAAATTGATATCGTTGAAATCAACCAAGCACAAAACCCCAATTTTAGTCCCATAGATTTGTTCTTGCGTTTGAATTCTAAACCTTTTCCGATTGAAGCAAATACATTCGAAATGTGGAATGCGTTTGTTTCAAGACAGTTTGTCGAAACGATAAAACTGTATGCTGACCAATATGCAGGAAAACTCTTCAAACCTGTTGATACTCGAATGAAAAACGAAGAGCTAATAACAATGTTAGCCTATCTGGCATATATTCAAAGAAAAGACTCTATTAAATCAGGAGACTATTTGAATATATTTGTGAGAAATCAACGTCTGAATGCTCGAATTAACACAAAAGGCAATATAACTAATCGTCTTACAGAAATATCTAGCAATAATGATCCAGTGTTTGCTGATGCGCTTCAGGATGTGAAAGATTTTATTGATAAACTTCAATATTTATGCGGTAATGAATTTGAAGATTTCAATAAAATGATTTGTCATAATAAGAAAAACACTCAGAGTAGAACGAATCAAAACTTTTATTTGTTATGGATTGCACTTGAACATATAGGCATCGATCGTATAAAACAAGAAAAAGATAATATTTTTAAAAATATCCAAGACCTCTTCTTGAAAAGTCAAGAAATCAATGAAGAAAATTTTGATGTTAGGGATTATATTAAAAAATTATCAGCGATCTAACAAAACACAGCCAACGAATATTAAAAATTCGCTGGCTGTGTTTTTATTTTATAATTAATTCTTTACGAATATATTCGTTAATTGACCACTTAATATTATTCATCTTCTGTAACCGTCAAATAAACCACCGTATTGTCCTCCACCATGAAAATGTGCGAAAATATTAGCAAAAACGAAGTGTGCGGTTGTAGTCCATTGTATTCGAACGGATATAATCGACTACAATCGAACACAATCACAGGGGTGGAATCATGGCTAAAGGATTACAAAACATCAAGGAAAATAATAATATTGTGGAATGGTCACGGCAGGTTGAGGAGTGCCGCAACAGCGGACTGAGCGTGCGCTCCTGGTGCGAACAGCATCAAATCGCTGTCAGCACCTTTCACTACCGCCGGCAGAAGGTGTGGAAAGCGCTGCAAAAGAGTTCTCAGTTCGTCGAAGTTCCGCTATCCTTTGACGAGATCCGGGACAACATAATTGCGGCGAACAAAATCGTAGCGTCTGTAAGAATTGGTGGCATCTGCACCGAAGTTCACAACGGCGCAGATGAAGCAACTCTTACGGCGATATTCAGGGCGCTCAAATCATGTTGAGCGATTTCAGCGGGTCGAAGGTCTACTTCGCCTGCGGCTACACGGATCTTCGCCGTGGTATCGACGGTTTAGCGACTATCGTTGAACAGCAGTTCAAGCTTGATCCGTGTTCCGACGCGCTGTTCCTGTTTTGCGGGAGGCGAACCGACAGGATCAAAGCGCTCTACTGGGAGGGCGACGGCTTTCTCTTGCTCTACAAACGGCTTGAAAAGGGCAAGTTTCAATGGCCGCGGAGCGAGAATGAGGCGCTCGGCATTACTGCTCAACAGTACCGGTGGCTCATGGAAGGACTGAGTATTCAGCAGCCGAAGGCGCACCGGAAAATAGATAAAATAAAGTTCGGATAATCACTGAAAAATCCGCATAAACACTGTACTTTTAGCGATTTTTGTGGTACAATGAACACATATAATAGAGCAGAAAAGTTGGGCGTTTATGAGTAAGAAAAGCAGTTAAACTGTAACGATTTCTAAAGCCGAGTATGAGTCTTTTAAGAGCCTGAAAGAGCACTGCGCTCAGCTTGAATCTGAATTAAAATGGTTGAAAGAACAGCTCTTGATCAATAAAAAGAAAGCCTTTGGTTCGAGTTCTGAACGCTTAGACGACCTTTATCAAGGAATCTCCTTGCTCTTTAATGAAGCGGAGCTCATAGAAGATATAGACGAGAAGCCTGCCGAGACGACTGTCAAAGAGCGCACCCGAAAGAAAAAGATCGGCTGCTTTGACAAGCTTCCCAAGAACATCAAGACCTATACTGTCGAGCATGAGCTTAGTGAAGAAGAACGCAAATGTCCCGAGTGCGGTGAAGAGATGGAGGTTATCGGTAAGAAGGTAACCAAGCATCTTGAGATAATCCCGGCAAAAGCCGTCATTCGTGAGGATGTTTACTTTACCTATGCCTGCAGGAAGTGCCATGAGAACGAAGCGGAAACACCCGTCGTTGAAGTGCCGCAGCCGAACCCTGTCATCAAGGGGAGTTTTGCCTCTGCGGAAGCTATAGCACATCTGATGGCGCAAAAATTTGTCATGCACTCTCCGCTCTATCGCCAGGAACAGGAATTGAAACAGAAGGGCATTGAACTGTCGAGACAGACGATGTCGAACTGGTTCATCACCGCTTCAAGAATGTGGCTTGAGCCGTTGTATGACAGGCTGAAAGAACAACTTTTGAAAGAAAGTGTTCTCCATGCGGATGAAACAACCTTGAAGGTTTTGCGGACAAAGGAAAAGCCGACAGCGACCAAGAGCTACATGTGGCTGTACAGAACAAGCAGATGCAGCGAGACGCCGATCATTCTCTATGACTACCGACCGAACCGCAAGGCGGAGAACGCTGAAAAATATCTCGAAGACTTCAAGGGATATTTACATACCGACGGCTATAAAGCGTATAGAAGTATTGATGACGTCACGATCGTCGGCTGTTGGGCGCACGCCAGAAGAAGATTCTGTGAAGCGTTGGAGATTTTACCGGAAGAACAGCGCAAGGATTCGACGGCAGCCATCGGTCTGGATTACTGCGGTAAGCTGTATGCGATTGAAAAGAAAATGAAGGATGAAAGTCCTGAAGACAGACTGAAAGAGCGACAGGAGCAAGCAAAACCGCTTCTGGACGCGTTCTTTGCATGGGCAAAATCGCTCCGAAACATTGCGCCGAAGAGCAAGCTTGGCAAGGCGGTCAATTATCTGATCGAGGAAGAGCCCTACTTGCGCCGTTACATCGAGGACGGCAGGCTGGAGATCGACAACAACCGTGCAGAGCGCAGCATCAAGCCGTTTGTCATCGGCAGGAAGAACTGGTTGTTTGCCAATACTCCGTCTGGAGCAAAGGCAAGTGCGACGGTTTTCAGCATCATCGAAACAGCCAAGGAAAACGGTCTCGACCCATACGAGTATCTAAAGTATGTTTTCACAAAGGCGCCAAACCTGAAGGAGATTGAATCCGTAGATATCCTTCTGCCATGGAACGCACCGGATTGTTGCCGTTCAAAATCGGCACCCTCAACCGAATAAACTATCCCCAAATAATCTCATCCGCCACGAATGCCAAAACGGTATCCGTGGCGGATGTTTCTTTATCTTATTTGACGGTTACCATCTTCCGCACCCATGCCATTTGGTCGGTGGCCTTGAGTTGTTCGGTGACGCCTTCCTTTTTGGCGTATTCGTTTACCAGCCGAAGAAAGAGGGCTTGTGCCTGTTCCTCGGTGTCGGCAAGGTGGGAATGGAGTTTGCCGGAAGTGAGCAAGTTATAATACAAAACTTTGCGGTGGTGCTTTAAGTAGTTTAGCCTACGCTGTCCCCATACGCCGATAGGACGTTCTTCTTCGGCGGGCGGAAGCAGGTTCGGCAAGCGGTAATCACCCTGCATCGTGTAAGTGCCGCCCTGTTGTTCGAATAATGTTTTCATATTGTACCTCCGTTTTATTAACCATCACCGAAAATATCGCTGAAAAAGCAATCAAAGTTAATCGGTGAAATGTGATTGATATCTGTCAAGCAGGCCTGCCGGTCTTTAAAGATTTGCTCTACTGCATAGAGATTTGAACATATCCAGTCGTTTTCAATGTAAAGAATATTGGGGTATCCCATAAAGGAATAAGGTTTGAAATAATCCTGCCCATTAACTCCAATCTGTAAATTGTTCATTTTTGCCTTGATGCAACGCATATACTTTTTACCGTCAAAAATATGTATGAGTGAAGCTTCGATTTTATCGGCTTTAATGGTGTGTTCGAAACCGTAAGTGTTTATAAAAATATGTTCTGTAGCAAAGTGATGACAAGTTGCTTCTGCGAGAATAACGCATTCATCGGAATTTTTAATATCGTGGTTTGGAACTAACTTTTTTATATCCTCTTTTGTTCCGACTTATTCCTTTGTGCCGCCTGAAACTATTGGTGGGATAGAATAGTCCGGCAACCTGATAATGTGTAATTTTTTCATTTTCAATGCTCCTTCAGCAAATCCTCAAACGGTGTTTCGGTGGAGATGAACGCATCGTAGACAAAGTTCGCCCCTAAACGGAATCCCATAATGAAACTATCAAGATTGGATTCGCTGTTTACAACACCCCAAGCGTTCACATAGTCGAGAAACCATTTTTTCTGTTCGTTGTGCAGAGCGTTTGTTAGCAAATCTTCGCTCTTCATAAGAATTTCCATTTGCTTCTGCACTGCCTTGTTCTGTTTGGTACTGCGTGCCTGCGGATCGATGTTGCCGTAATAAAACTCTTCAATAAATCGTGCCATTGTTTGCACCTCATTACGGCTATAGTGTAGCAAAAAGCCTTTCGGAGTGCGATTGTGCAAATTTTGAAATCGCACATTGAAAAAGCACCCACCCGAAGGCAGGTGCTCAAAAGCATTTACTTACTCCGTTCTTTCTGCATAAGGTGGTGAAACTCATTGATGGTTTGAATATGCCAATAAGTCTTACGGATAATACTGCGGAAATATGTTGAGCAGAAAAACTCGATTAAAAATACTTTTGGGATGTAATAGGTGTTGTGCTTTATAAAGTGCTTAAGCCGTCCCTTGCCGCACCAGTTGGTAACGGTGGACTTTGCGTTTAACAACCTCCTGAGAGGTAATAACGTCCTTATAGTCGGATAAAAGATCGGCATAATATTCGTGAAGCAATTTCAACGCTTCTTCTGACATCTCAACGGGAAGTGTTATTTTATGATTTCCTTTATACCATCCTTTAGGGGCAGAATAGTATTCTGGGAACTTGCCTTTACTCTCCAAGTATTTCTGCACGTCCGCTTTCTTAATTTTATAGCATCGGGTTTTCTTACCCGAATACTCACACGGGACTGTTCCGCTTTTAAGCAGATACAGAGCTGTGGACTTGCTGATGTGACAGATACGATAGAATTGCTCTTTTGTGATAACGTCGGGAACCTCGTTCCAGTTAATCGGTTTGTGATATTTCATAGCAATACGCCTTTCAAACTAATTTGTCGGCTTGAAGTTCGTCCTGTGTGTATTGCCATTGGGTTTTATTTTGCGTCTGTTCTCTCCTGAGTTCTCTCCAAAACGCTCTCAGTTCTCTCCTAAATGCTATTTTTGATTCGATTCAAACTTCCTTGGCGGAATGGTGTTTTAGAAGAGCTACACCCGAAAAAGCCTTATTTTATGCAGATTTCAGCGAGTATCAGACTACCTGAAAAAACCTGTAAAAATCAGTAAGTGTCCAAAGGATAAAAAACTCGAAATCATGATGCCCCCTGAGGGTCGAGGGTTCGAATCCCTCCGTCTCCGCCAAACAAAAATCCTGTTGACTTTGTCAATGGGATTTTTATTTTTGTATTCTTAAGCACTGCGTTTACATTGATAGATTGCTGAAAATATGTTACAATAGATATATGATAGATAAGATTTATGGAGATGTAGAGAGTGAAAAAGTGGATAGTTTTCAGAATAATATTTTACATTTGCGGATTATTGATTTTGGCACTGGGAATAATTTTGAACACAAAATCAGGACTCGGAGTTTCGCCGATTATATCGGTTTCATACTGCACATCAGAAATCACAGGACTAAATTTTGGTAATATAACATTTCTGCTTTACGGAATATTTGTGATTATAGAGCTTATTTTACATACCTTCAGTTATATCAAAAATAAAAATAATTCATCTAAAACCGACTCTTCAAAGAAGAAACTTTCAGTCACACTTCTGACTGATATTTTACAATTTCCGTTAAGCCTTGTTTTCACAAGATTTATGAACCTATTTTCAGATTTAATTCCGACTCCTACTGAAATTCTGTCGCAGTTTATGGTTCTGCTCCTCGGAATTATATTCACAGGAATCGGAGCGGCAATGTCGCTGAATATGCGAATTATCCCAAATCCGGGTGACGGCATTGTACAAGCAATTTCCGACTACATAGGGAAGTCGGTAGGTTTCACCAAAAACTGTTTTGACCTCACAAACATATGTATCACAACTATAATCTGCCTTATTTTTGCCCAAAAACTGATAGGCATAGGAATCGGCACAATAATCTCAGTTTTCGGTGTAGGCAGAGTAATCGCTCTTTTCAATCATCTTTTTATGGATAAAATGCTTAAACTATCCGGTTTAAAAATTCAAAACTGATTTTTCTATTATAGACTTTGCTTTGCAGGGTCTTTTCTTTTGTAACACCAAAATATTTTGCGCATAGAATATCATTGAATAAAATAACGGTTGGTGAAAAAGGTGGCATTGAGTACGAGAGAATTGCTTGCAAGGCTTTTAAAATGTGAGGCAGGTGGGGAAGGTGAAAACGGAATGCGTGCCGTTGCGTCGGTAATTGTAAACCGAACCCGTGTTCCAAACGGGGAATTTGCAAGAGTCAGCAAGGGCGGAGATTTCCGTGCCATAATGGAACAACCAAATCAATTTACCTGTCTTAAAACAACTGTCGGAGGACAATATAATCCTCAGAATGTTTACAATATACGCCCTGACGAAATTCACTATAACATTGCCGATTGGGCATTGGCAGGCAATACCGATTCATCTGTCGGAAATTCAATTTTCTATTTTAATCCATTTTCAGATACCTGCCCAACATTTTTTCCGTCAGACAACGGAGTAATTTACAACAGGGTAGGGGATCATTGCTTTTATTCGCCTACCGAGGCTTATTCCAAAACATAAAGGAGCATAGCTTAATGGATAATTCTTCAAATATGACAGTTAACACAACTCCGATGACAAATCAGATTAATCCCGAACATCTTTACGGACTTGACAAAAACAAAGCCTGCCTTAACAACGCTTGTTCTGCAAACACCGCAGACATCGGGTATTATATTCCGTCAATGAATGAAATTATGCGACACAATCCGGGCGCACCGTCGGTTGCACACCCTGATATGACAGAAGAAGTTCAAAAATCAAATGACAATCCCTCGCTTGAACAGGCAGAAATAGCATATGAAGAGGGCGGAAGTACATCAGAAGAGCAACCTGAAAATATAAATAAATACAGCGGAAGCCTTCAAAATATACCGTTCATTAAGGGCTTAAAAAAAATAGATACATCTGTACCTGTTTTGCCTGCAACTCCTGCCACAACGGCGAGCTCCGGCGCCACCGTTGCAATGCCGATAAGGCAGAATATCGGAATGTCGATGAGTGATTATCAATATCCGTTTCCTGTAACAGCTGAAAATCTGAGATATCATAACGGTTTTATGCGAACGCAAATCGGAAGAAGAATCACCGTTGATTTTCTTGTGGGAGCAAACACAATTGTTCAAAAAACCGGCTATCTCTTGGGTGTGGCTCAGGACTATATCCTCATAAATGAAATTGACACCAACGACATCACAACCTGTGATTACTACAACATCAAATTTATAAAATATTATTATTAAAAATGCAGCGGCAAGGACTTTCAGTATTAGTTTTTGCCGCTGCTTTATTGTCATTTTTAGCGAAATGTACATTATTTCATAATTTTAACATATAATTTTCTGTAGTATTAAAAGATTAAAAAATTGTAAGATATATTGAATTATTGCTGTAATTTGTGATATAATAAGCGAGTTGATGTTATCGCTTTACAGTGTTAAAGTGATAATGTTCATTATATTATCAAACATTGGAGATGAATTTATGTTCTGTGAAAAATGCGGCAATAAGCTTAGCGCGGGAGATGCTTTTTGCGAAAAATGCGGAGCTCCTGTTCCTCAGGAAAATCCCGTTACAACAGAAGACAACGGAGTAAATCAAAACAATCAGCAGTTCACACAACCTGTAAATTTTGACAACAATGCTAATGTCACAGAAGGTGTACAACAGGCGGCACAACCATATCAGGTTCAGAGCCAGCCAAAAGTTAAGAAGCCTTTCCCGACAAAGCTTGTTGTAATTTGCGGTGCGGCAGCAGTTGTAATTGCAGGAATAATCATTACACTTTGTACACTTATTCCATACCTTAACAGAATTAAGCTTGATGACTACATAAAAGTTGAATTTGACAAAGGTTCTTTGTACAATGGTTACGCTTCTGCTGACATTTACATTGACAGTGATACTATTGAAAAAGAAAAGGTTTCTGATGATAAGAAATCAGACATTGATTACGGCAAGTATGCCGACAATATTTCAAAAGGCGACTGGGGAAGTGTGCTCAGCGATGCAGTAGATGATTATTCTGCAAGTCAGGCATCAGTTTCATCAATCCTTGATTACTGCAACGTAAAGGCATATCTCAAAGACGCTAAAACAGAATCAACAACAGAGGATTCAGATAGTTTTTACACAGTTTCATCAGCAACCATAAACAACATCAGCAAAGATGACACAATTGTTGTTGAACTCAAATGGGATGACAGTGAGTCTGCAAAGAAATATATTTCCGAGTATGAAAAAACTCTCGGAATTCAGTTTGACAAGAGTGATGTCAAGAAAGAGCTCAAAGTCAGCGACATTCTTAAAGAGGAAAAAATCTCACTCAAAGATATGGTTGAAGTGGATATAATCAAGCATATAGTTGACAACAACCTTATCAAAACTTACGGTATAAACGATGGTGACCTTTCAATCGACATCGCTAAGTTTGACTACAAAGTTGATGATTACAAACTTAAATATGAATCAGGCTCTACTATCAGTGTGTATGATAAAAACGATGATTTTGTAGATCATTTTTATCTCAGCATTGACGGTAGTCGAGACTATCTTGATGAAGGCGACGAAGTAACATTCAAAGCCGAAAAAGAAATTATTCCAAACACCTCACTTATTATTAAGGAATCGTCAACAACAGTTACTGCTAAGGCTAACAATGTTATGACTTCCGATGAAGCAAAAGCAAATGTTGACAAAATAAATTCCGCTGTAAACGATTACATTGATGAATACTATTCATATCTCACATCTTATTCTCCGGTTGAAATGTATTATGTTCAGCCAAAGAAAGCATCTGATGATGAGCGAGCATTTATCCTTGTAGTTGAAAAAGGAAAATATGACAGTTGGTTTAACAGTTACGATACTTACTATTGCGGCATATACATCAAGAACCCTTATCTGCTTGATGACGAAGTTTATTCCTCAAGTATTGGCAGCAGTAGCGGTGATCAGAAACTTGCTGACTACAAGAAGTATGAGAGTTTCCTTAATTCAAAAAATTATACCGCAACAAAAATTTCTTAACCCAAACAATTGGTTTTCAACAAACAACAGGTCAGATATAAGACCTGTTACATAAATAATATTTTATCTTGGAGGAATCACAATGAAATTCTGTAAATATTGCGGAGCACAGCTCGAAGACAATGCTGTTTGCAACTGCGAAAAATCAAGAGCCGCTCAGGCTCAGCAGGCAAATGCACAGTATCAGCAGCCTGTTCAGCCTCAGCAACCACAGTACCAGAATCCTGTTCAGCCTAACGCACAGCCACAGCAGTCACCCTATGCAGTAAATAACAATGCTGTTCCAGCAGGTGAAAACGCTTTTGTAAAGGCATTGAAGAATATCCCTGTTGTTTTCACTTCATTCTTTAAGGATTCAAAAACAGTCATCAAAACCGCTAAAGCAGAAAAGGACATTGTCGTTGCATCACTTTTCTCAGCAATTTTCTTCATTGCTCTTATTCTTGGCAATACATTCCTTATGCTTTCAATGAGTGCACTTGACTTTCCAAAAACACTTCTCGTAAGCCTTGTTATGACTGTTCTCATCGGCGGCTTATATTCAGTAATTCTCTTCGCATATGTAAAGAAATTCAAGTCCGAAGAAAATGCAGGCAAAGCATTTATTGACGCATTTATCACTTTTTCAATTGAATCAATTCCTGCATCAATCGGCTGGATTTTAGCAGGTCTTTTTGCATTGGTAAGCGTATATCTGTTCCTTTTCTTCTTTGTAATCGTTATGCTTTATCTTGTTATTTCACTTGTAAATCAGGTTAAAGCTAATGTTCCGGAAACAAAGAATTCTGCATTGTTCACTTTGATTCTTACACTTATCATCACAGTTGCATTTATCATTGTATTCTACATCGGCTCAAATCTTACTATGTGGTCATTTAACACAAGTTCTTTTGCATCAAATATTTTTTCATCACTTTTAGGCGGTAATTCTTACTTTCCATGGTAACCATCCGAAAAAATTAAAAGCATAAAAGTAACGCTCCGAACTAAATGCTCGGAGCGTTTTTCAGTCATATTAACTCACTGATTATTGAATTTGAAACAAGAAAGCCTTTCGGAGTAAAATTGATTGTTTTGTTTGTAACATTCATATAACCGTATTTTTCATATTCTTTAGCTTTGTCGGTTATATAAGAGGGAAGGGAATACCCGAATTTTTCCTCAAACTCAGAATAGTTAAGTCCGCTTTTAAGCCTAAGAGAAAGCATAATGAATTCTTCTTCATCTCCGCCAGTACCCTCATAGGTAAGTTTGTTGCTCTTGAAATCATTCATACTTCTTGAATAAAAAAATCTTTTGCCCTCGAAGAATGAATGAGCAGACGGACCTATGCCGATATATTCACCGCATTTCCAGTAATTTGTGTTGTGGTGACTTTCAAAACCGAGCTTTGCAAAATTTGAAATTTCATATTGCTTATATCCGAGAGAATCAAGCATCTCAACCGCTTTAAGATACATTTCAGCCTGCATATCATCATCGGCAAGACTAAGTTTATTCTGCATTTTATAAAACGGAGTGTTCTTCTCAATTTTCAGAATGTATGACGAAATATGAGCAACACCGCAATCAGCACAAAATTTGATTGAATTTTGAAGGCTTTCAATCGTTTGATTTGGAATCCCCATCATCAAATCAAGCGAAATATTATTAAATCCCGCATTCTTAGCTCTTTCAACCGAAACTTTTGCATCATCTATGCTGTGAATTCTGCCGAGCAATTTCAGTTCATCTTCAACCGCAGTTTGCATACCCATTGAAATGCGATTAAATCCGCAAGCATACATTTTTTCAAAATCAATAGTTTTAGCAGAATCGGGATTGACTTCAACCGTAATCTCGGCATTATCTTTAATATTAAAATTAACCTTGATAAAATCAAGAATATCACAAAGTCTGTCTGCACCTAAAATACTCGGAGTTCCACCGCCGAAATATACAGTTGCAACATCTCTTTTAGCTTTTTCAGACCAATATTTTATTTTATCTTTTAATTCAATAACATAATTATCAAAAGCGTTCTCGTCTGCATTGTCGCTGAAAAAATCGCAATACGGACATTTGTGCTTACAAAATGGGATATGAATATAAAGACCGATAGAGTTACTCATAAAAAACCTCATAAATGATTTTGAGGCAGAAACATAAGTTTCTGCCTCGATTTGGAAGGTATATGAAAAAATAGGAAAAATCACATTAAGTCCTTCTACATCGGTATATTACAATATATTTACAATTTTGTCAAGTTTTTGTAGCAATTATTTTTTTCACATTTTCTTCATTCTTTATTGACATATACCATCAAAAAATAGTAAAATATAGAATTGTGGATAAACTTAACCTCCGAAAGGAAGAAAGATATGAATTCATTAAAAGAAGAAATCAGCAAACGCAGAACCTTTGCGATTATTTCGCACCCTGATGCCGGTAAAACAACACTTACGGAAAAGCTTTTGCTCTACGGTGGGGCAATTAACCTTGCAGGTTCGGTAAAGGGTAAAAGAACCGCAAAACATGCTGTATCGGACTGGATGGAAATTGAGAAACAGCGTGGTATTTCTGTTACATCATCAGTTCTGCAGTTCAAATATAATGGCTATTGCATAAATATTCTCGACACCCCGGGACATGAGGATTTCTCGGAAGATACCTACCGTACACTTATGGCGGCAGACTCTGCCGTAATGGTAATTGACGGTTCAAAGGGTGTTGAAAAACAGACTATCAAACTTTTCAAAGTTTGCGTAATGCGTAATATTCCTATCATTACATTCATCAACAAGATGGACAGAGATGCAAAAAATTCTTTTGACCTTCTTGAAGATATTGAAAATGTTCTCGGAATTCACACCTATCCCGTAAACTGGCCAATTGGTTCAGGTAAGGAATTCAAAGGTGTGTATGACAGAAATTCTAAGAAAATCCTTGCTTTCACCGCTAATAACGGTCAGAAAGAAGTTGAAAAGAAAGAACTTACGCTTGACGATCCTGCCCTTGAAGATACAATAGGTTACTATCATAAGCAGGATTTATTTGATGAAATAGAACTTCTTGACGGTGCAGGCGATGAATTTGACCTTGAAGCAGTTCGCAACGGTCAGCTTACTCCTGTATTTTTCGGTTCAGCTCTTACAAACTTTGGTGTTGAGCCTTTCCTTGAACAGTTCTTACAGCTCACAACTTCAGCTTTGCCAAGAGAAACAGTTGAAGAAAAGGTTGAACCTATGTCAGACTTTTTCTCTGCATTTGTTTTCAAAATTCAGGCAAATATGAACAAGGCTCACCGTGACAGAGTTGCATTTATGCGTATCTGCAGCGGCAAGTTTGAAAAGAATATGGAAGTGTTCCATGTTCAGGGCAACAAAAAAATGCGTCTTTCACAGCCACAGCAAATTATGGCTCAGGAAAGAGAAATTGTTGAAGAAGCATATGCAGGCGATATCATCGGTGTGTTCGATCCGGGCATTTTCTCAATCGGTGATACAATCTGTTCACCCGGTCACAAGGTGCAGTTCAAAGGTATTCCTACATTTGCTCCCGAACATTTCGCACTTGTCCGTCAAAAAGACACAATGAAGCGTAAACAGTTCATCAAGGGTACAAGTCAGATTGCACAGGAAGGTGCAATTCAGATTTTCCAGGAGCTTGACGCAGGTATGGAGGAAGTTATCGTTGGCGTTGTAGGTGTACTTCAGTTTGATGTTCTCAAATACAGACTTCAAAACGAGTACAACTGTGATATCATTATGGAAACACTCCCATATGAATTTATCCGTTGGATTGTAAACGATGACCTTGATCCGAAAACTCTCGACCTTGCGTCTGATACTAAGAAAATTCAGGACCTTAAAGGCAATCATCTTTTGCTCTTTACAAGCTACTGGAGCATAAACTGGGCGCTTGAACACAACAAGGGGCTTGAACTCGCTGAGTTCGGTACAAACTAAATATTTAAAATATCGGAGGATATATGCTGTACGACAAGCTTAAAAATTATTCAAAAAGCGGCATATATCCTTTTCATATGCCCGGACATAAGAGAACGGACATTACAGAAGAGGGTATAATACCGTACAATATTGACATAACCGAAATTCACGATTTTGACAATCTTCATTCACCGAACGGTGTTATTGACAAGATTCAGAAAAAAGCCGCAAAACTTTATAACGCAAAACACGCTTGTATTCTGATTAACGGTTCAACAGGCGGAATACTTTCCGCAATCCGCTCAATAACAAATCAAGGCGACAAAATCTTAATAGCTCGCAACTGCCACAAGTCTGTATATAATGCCGTTGAACTTCTAAATCTCAATACTGACTATATTTTTCCCGATACAGACAACAGATATAATATTCTCACATCTGTTTCACCTTGCGATATAGAAGATAAACTTACAAAACACAATGATGAAATCAAACTTGTAGTTGTAACCTCACCGACATATGAGGGAGTGGTTTCGGATATAAAATCAATCTCTGAAATCTGTCACAAACACGGTGCAAAATTGCTTGTTGATGAAGCACACGGAGCACATTTTCCGTTTTCGGACAATTTCCCTGCAGAGTCACTCAACTGCGGTGCAGATGCAGCTGTATTGAGTTTGCACAAGACTCTGCCGTCATTAACTCAAACAGCATTGCTTATAACAAATGACAGCAAGCTTTCTGAAATTCTTGCTGAAAATTTAGCGGTATTTGAAACAAGCAGTCCGTCATATATTTTAATGAGCTCAATTGAAAAATGCCTTGATTTCTGCGAAACAGGTAAATCTAAATTTGAAGAATACTGTAAAAATTTGAAAGCAATCAGAACAAAACTTAAAAGTTTAAAGCATCTGAAAATTTACGATAAAAGCGATACAAACTTTGATTATGATATCGGCAAAATTGTAATTTCAACTGCAAACGCAAATATTTCGGGAACAAAACTTGCAGAAATTCTGCGAAATGGTTATAAAATCGAAACCGAAATGTCATATCCGGACTATATAATTGCTATGACTTCTGTTTGTGATACAGAAAAAGGCTTTGATATGCTTTCAAATGCTTTAATTTCAATTGACAGCAAACTTTCCGATGAATTTGACGCCGAACATATCTCATTAAAAAATCTTTATACAGGCAAAAATTTCAAATCCTGCGAACTGTATAATTTTCAAAAAGAAACAGTTCCGTTTGAAAAATCGGAATTCAGAACATCAGCCGAATATGTATGGGCATATCCGCCGGGAATTCCGCTCATTGTGCCGGGTGAAATCATCAGCAAAGAACTCATAAATTACATTGAATATCTTTCAGCCTGCAAAGTAGAGATTATGTCAACAAAAGGCAGCATGCCGCACAACATAAGTGTGGTCAAAAAAGATTGACAAATCAATGGCTGTGTGATAATATTAAACTAACAAAATCTAACAAGGAGTTTGATTTATTATGAAGAGAATTAAAACTATCGAAACTCGTGACCTTAAGAAGAGCGTTAAGACAGGCGGTTGTGGTGAGTGCCAGACTTCATGTCAGTCAGCTTGTAAGACATCTTGCGGTGTTGCTAACCAGCAGTGCGAAAAGTGCATGAGCGAGAAATAATTCTATTTTAATTTGATTATTAAGGATTATCGCCGTTTTCCCAAAGGGTTAACGGCTTTCCTTTTGTCTAACGGAGATATTATGATTCATCAGTATAAACTTAACGGATACAACATAGTTCTTGATGTTTACAGCGGTAGTGTACATGCAGTTGATGACCTTGCTTATGATGTTATTGCAATGTACAAAAATGCAACAAAAGAACAGATAATTGACGAAATGCTTTCAAAATATGCAGACAACCCTGAGATTACAAAAGAAGAAATCTCTGACTGCATTGATGATGTAAAAGAGCTTGAAGAACAGGGCAAACTCTTTACAGAGGACAAGTATGAAAACCTTGCATTTGACTTTAAGAAGAGAAATACAGTAATCAAAGCACTTTGTCTGCACATTGCTCACACTTGTAACCTTAACTGCGAATACTGCTTTGCAAGTCAAGGCAAATATCACGGTGAAAGAGCACTTATGAGCTTTGAAGTGGGCAAAAGAGCAATTGATTTTCTTATTGAAAACTCAGGCAGCAGAGTAAACCTTGAGGTTGACTTCTTCGGCGGAGAACCTCTTATGAACTTTGATGTTGTGAAGCAGATTGTTGCCTATGCAAGAAGCATTGAAAAGGAACACAACAAAAACTTCCGTTTTACACTTACAACAAACGGTATGCTTGTTGATGACGAAGTAATTGAATTTGCAAACAAAGAATGTCACAATGTAGTTCTCAGCCTTGACGGCAGAAAAGAAGTACATGACCATCTTCGCAAAACTGTAAATGGCAAGGGCAGTTATGATATTATCGTTCCTAAATTTCAGGAATTTGTCAAGAAGAGAGGCAACAGAGGTTATTATGTAAGAGGTACTTACACTCACAATAACACCGACTTCACAAACGATATTTTCCATATGGCGGACTTGGGATTCACAGAGCTTTCAATGGAACCGGTTGTATGTGCTCCCGATGACCCGTATGCACTTACATATGACGATTTGCCTGTTCTTTTTGAGCAATACGAAATTCTTGCAAAAGAAATGCTCAAGCGTGAAAAAGAGGGCAGACCGCTCACCTTCTATCATTATATGATAGACCTTACAGGCGGTCCGTGCATTTATAAGAGAATTTCGGGTTGCGGTTCGGGTACAGAATATATGGCTGTAACACCTTGGGGCGACCTCTATCCCTGTCATCAGTTTGTAGGCGATGAAAAGTACAAGCTCGGCGATATCTTTAACGGTGTTTCAAACACGAAAATTCAGGACGAATTTAAACTTTGTAACGCATATGCTCGTCCCGACTGTAAAGATTGTTGGGCAAGACTTTATTGCAGCGGTGGTTGTGCTGCGAACGCTTATCACGCAACAGGCTCAATCACAGGCATTTACGAATACGGCTGTGAGCTTTTCAGAAAGAGAATGGAATGTGCCATTATGATGAAAGTTGCAGAAGCTGAAGAATAAAATTATCAGGCAGATACAAGTAAAATGTATCTGCCTGTATTTTCGAGGTGTTTTATGAACGAACAAATTATTATGCTCGGTACAGGAAGTGCAATGGTTACCGACTGTTATAATACCTGTTTTCTTCTGAAATCCGAAAACGACTGTCTTCTTGTTGACGCAGGCGGCGGAAACGGAATTTTATCCGCAATTAAGAAATCCGGAGTAGCTTGGAACAGCATAAAGACAATGTTTATTACTCATTCTCACACCGACCATATTTTAGGTGCCGTGTGGGTAATAAGACAAATAAGTGCTCTTATGAATTCAGGCAAATATGACGGTAATTTTAACATTTACTGCCACGATGAGTGTGTTGATTCAATCACGGCAATTTGCAACCACACACTTGCACCGAAATTTCTCAAAAATATCAATACAAAAATTTTCATCAATGAAGTAAAAGACGGTGAAAAGCAAAACGCCGGCAGTATCCGACTCACTTTCTTTGATATATTTTCAGACAAAACAAAGCAATTCGGATTCAAGGCTGTTTTTCCGTCAGGAAAAGTACTCGCCTGTCTTGGTGATGAACCGTTCAATGAAAAGTGCAGTAACTTTGTTCAAAACAGCAATTATCTTATGTGCGAGGCATTTTGCCTTTACAGTCAAAAAGATATTTTCAAGCCGTATGAAAAATTTCACAGCACAGCACTTGATGCAGGAAAACTTGCAGAAAGTCTTTCTGCAAAAAACCTTATACTGTATCACACCGAGGATGAAACACTTAAAACACGCAAAGAAACATATACCGCAGAAGCAAGAACCGTTTTCAGCGGAAACATATTTGTTCCCAACGATTTTGAAGTAATCGACTTAAAATAACCGCATAACGCCTGCCGTAATCATACAAAGCAAAATTCCCATTGCAGTAGGCAAAATCATAGAAACAAGCGTCCATTTTAGGCTGCCTGTTTCTTTTTTTATTGTCAAACAGGTTGTTGAACACGGATAATGAAGAATGCAAAGAATAATCGTACATACAGCCGTTGTAATTGTCCAGCCGTTCATACTGAGAAGTTGAAACAGCTGATCGTAGCTTGAATAATCAACAAGAGTACCGCTTGCCATATATGACATAATTATAATCGGAATAACGGTTTCATTCGCAGGAAACCCAAGTATAAATGCCATTATTATAACACCGTCAACACCTATAAATCTGCCGAATGGATCTAAAAAATCCGTGCAGTATTTTAAAAGCGAAACATCACTTATCTGCACATTTGCAAGAATCCAGATTATCGCTCCCGCAGGAGCGGCAACAGCAACCGCTCTTCCTAAAACAAACAATGTTCTGTCCAAAAGCGAACGGACAATAGTTTTTAAAATCTGCGGTTTTCTGTACGGCGGAAGTTCAAGAACAAATCCCGACTGTTCACCTTTCAGTATAGTAACCGACAGAATTTTAGACACCAAAAGCGTAATTAAAACACAGAAAACTATTATTGCAATCAACAAGATTGCGATTTCAAACGAACTGCTAAGAGTAAATGCTGTTCCTGCAAAGAACATAAGCAGCAATGCAATAATTGTAGGGAATCGTCCGTTACACGGCATAAAATTATTTGTAAGAATTGCAATCAGCCGTTCCTTTGGCGACTCAATAATTCTGCAACCCGTAACTCCGCAGGCATTACAGCCAAGACCCATTGCCATAGCAAGACTTTGCTTTCCGTGTGCACCGCACTTTGAAAAATACCTATCAAGATTAAACGCAATTCTCGGCAGATATCCCGAATCCTCAACAAGCGAAAACAACGGAAAGAATATAGCCATAGGCGGCAGCATTACAGATACCACCCATGACAGAGTTGTATAAACTCCGTCAATCAAAAGTCCCGTTACAACATCGGGAGCGTGTAAAAAATCAAAAAGAATATACAGCTTCTCTTTTATAAAGCCAAACAAATTGCTTAACCATTCACTCGGATAATTTGCACCGACAACAGTTATCCAGAACAATATACCAAGCATTGCAAGCATAATCGGTATTCCTGTGGTCTTGCTTGTAAGTATTTTATCAAGCTTTCTTGTACAAGCATTTAACTCCGATTTTTCATATTTTACGCAGTCACTTGAAATTTTGTTGCCAATCTGCGAAAGCTTTTCAATGTTTTGTTTGTAATTCTTTTCGGAAAGTATGTCAATCCCATCAAAATTTCTTTTTACCGTAAAGCACCTTGTCTTGCCGCTGCACACATCATAAATTTTACTTTTAAGCTCATCAAGACCTTTTTTACCTGTTGCACAGGTTTTCACAACAGGTATTCCGAGATTTAGCGATAACTCGTCGCAGTCGATTTTTATACCGTTTTTTTCAGCCTCATCACAAAGATTAAGACAAAGAACAGCGTTCTTTGTGACAGATAACACCTGCAATGCAAATGAAAGATTTCTTTCAATAACTCCGCAGTCAACAACTATTACAACGCAGTCATTTTGGTTTTGTATAAGGCACTCCCTTGTTACCGCCTCTTCGCCCGAAAATGAAAGCAGGGAATAGCATCCCGGTAAGTCCGTAACACAAAATTCTGCGTCATTTATTTTGCAAAATCCTCGTGCATACTCAACGGTTTTACCCGTCCAGTTTCCCGTGTGCTGTCTTAATCCGGTAAGCTCATTAAAAATCGTACTTTTTCCGACATTTGGATTACCTGCAAGAGAAATTTTGTAATCGCAATTTGAAATATCCGTATTCTTCAAAGATGATTTATCTGTTGAAAACAATAAAAAGCCTCCTTTTACACAGGAGTGACGATAATATTTTTACAATCATTATTTCTCAGTGCCACAACGGCATTTTTAACAAGATACGCACACGGATCACCAAAAGGACTTGAAAACAACGGAACAACCAAACTGTCTTTCATAATGCCAAAATCAAAAATTCTGTTCTTGATATTCTCATTACAATTAACCTGTTCCACTATTCCCGTAACTCCAAGCGGCAATCTGTCAAGCGAACATTTTTCTTTCATCTGATTCACCGATTTCAACTTTTTATTAACAGCATATTCATTTTGTTTTATAAAGTTACTAACAAGCATGCAACGCTTTGCTATAACATAAACTTATAGACAAACAAAAATAACTCTGATACCTCAAAAATTCAAAATAATTGACACGACTATAATCAGGTGCTATAATGAAGAGCAGATTAGATAAACTTAATATAAAATTATGGGTTTACGGTTCAAAATGCTATTCGGCAAATTGGTAATCAGAGAATTCGGTGAGAATCCGAAGCAACAGTCATTACTGTATTTGGCAACGCCATAAGTCAGGTCGCTGTCCGTACGCCTCGGATTATGCAAATCTTGGACAAGGAAGAGGTGCAGCCGATCAATATCCGTATAGGCTTTGTCTGTATGGCTTTGTTTGTTGTGCCTTCCAAAACGGAAGGCTTTTTATTTTGCCTTTCGATATACATAATACAATATGGAGGAAAAAACTATGAACAAATCTTTTAAAAAAATCCTCTCAATTGTACTTTCTGTAATGATGATTTCGTCACTTATGACGGTTTCACTTTCAGTAAGCGCAGTTGAAGACGGAAAAGTAAGAGTAATTGTCAGAAATGATACATACTCAGTAGAAAACGGTGCTCCGTGGGACGGTGTTCTCGTTGACGAGTGGGTAAGCATTGATAATGACTCTACTATGATGTCAGCGGTAGTTGACGCACTCAACAATCACGGCTACACACAGGAGGGTGCTGAGAGCAATTACTTCTCATCAATAAACGGTCTTGCAGCATTTGACGGCGGCACAATGAGCGGTTGGATGGGAACACTCAACGACTGGTTCACAAACAACGGTTTTGCAGCTTACACAGTAGCTGCAGGCACACTTGAGAGCGGCGATGAAATCGCTATTATGTACACTTCAAACGGTTACGGTGAAGATATCGGCGGCTCATGGGCAAATAACGATACAACTGTTAAATCGGTTGAGATCACAGGCGCTGAACTTTCAGGTGAATTTGATCCGTCAGTAACAGACTACACACTCACAATTGACACACCGTCTGCTGATGTAAATGTAGTTCCTACTGCAACTAACAAAAACTTCCAGACAAGAAAGTATAAAAACCAATATACTCCTGATGTTAAAAACACAGATTACAAGAGAAGTCAGACTGTTAATGTTTCTGACGGTGACAAAATCATCATCGGTTGCGGTGATACTGCATGGCCGTCAATGAATTCAAGTGAGGGCGCTACTGTATATACATTCACAGTAAAATACGCTCCTTCTGTAGCTGATTCAGTTGCAAATAAGATTGACGAAGTTGCAAAGCATCTTTCTTCACAGGCTATACCTACTGTTTCATCTGTAGGCGGCGAATGGACTGTTATCGGTCTTGCAAGAGCTGACAAAATCACAGATGAAATTGCAAACGGCTACTATAACAATGCAGTTAAGTATGTTGAAGAAAAGGGTTCTGCAAAGCTTCACAACACAAAATCAACAGACAACTCAAGAGTAATTCTTGCACTTACAGCAATCGGCAAAGATGTTACAAACATTGCATCATTCAATCTTCTTGAACCTCTTGCAGATATGGATTATGTTAAAAAGCAGGGCATCAACGGTCCTATCTTTGCTCTTATCGCACTTGACTCAGGCGATTATGAAATTCCTCAGACTGATGCTACAAACAAAACAACAAGAGAAAAACTCGTACAGACAATTCTTGATGCACAGGTTGCAAACGGCGGTTGGACATTCTTCGGTTCAGCAGCTGACCCTGATATGACAGGTATGGCTATTCAGGCTCTTGCACCTTACTATTCAACAAACAGCGAAGTTAAAGAAGCTGTTGACAAGGCACTCACAGTAATGTCAAACGCTCAGAAAGATGACGGTGGCTTTGCTTCTTGGGGTTCTGTAAACAGTGAAAGCTGCGCTCAGATTCTTGTTGCACTCACAAGCCTTGGAATTGATCCAACAAAAGATGAAAGATTCATCAAAAACGGCAATACACTTATTGACGCAATTATGGGTTTTTCCGCTGAAAACGGTTTTGGTCACACAGATACAACATATAACCAGATGGCAACAGAACAGTCATTCTATGCTTTTGTATCATTTGATCGTCTTGCAAACGGCAAAACATCACTCTATGATATGACAGACAGAATTGCTGCTAACTATAAGACAGGCGATGTAAACCTTGACGGCACAGTTTCAGTTGTTGATACAACACTTGTTCAGAAAGCAGTTATTAACCTTGAAACACTTTCAAAGGTTTCAAGCATAAAGGCTGATGTGAACGGTGACGGTGTTATTGACATAGTTGACGCAACACTTATCCAGAAAATCATTGTAAATGCTTGATTATAAATATGGAAAAGCTAAAAAAATTTGTTAAGAAAAATCAAATACTCTTAATTGCAGTATGCGTTTGTATTGCCGCACTTACAGCAACATTTTTTGCAGGCGGTAATTTGTCAAATGACAAGGTACAAACAGCAACAAACAATACTGTCTCATCTACAGTAACAGATGCAGAAGCTTCTTCTGTATCTGTTACCGAGAGTAGAATCAATACAACACAAGGTTCTACATCTGCTACAAAGGCAGACAAAGATAAAAAAGGCAAGAAGAATTCCGAGGACAAAAAGAACATAAAAAGCGATTCGCAGAATAACAGCATTTCATCTGCTGCTAACAGCGAAAAGTCAGAAACAAGTTCTAAGAGCAGTTCTTCAAGCAACAAAAATTCTTTGTCTTCAAGCAGCTCATCAAGCTCAAGCAAAAAGAACGATGTTCAACCGACAACACAGGATAAGTATAAAACCGACCCTGTACCTGAGGGAAAGCCTAAGCCGGTTGAACCACAGGAGCAGGAAACAAAAGACACAAATCTTTATTGTACCTTTACAATAACCTGTTCTACAATCCTTGATAACATGGACGACCTTGACCCAGAAAAGGTAGAACTTGTACCGAAAGACGGTATAATCCTCAAAAAACAAAAGGTTCAGTTCAAAGAGGGCGAGTCTGTTTTTGATGTACTTAAAAGAGTTTGCAAAGACAATAAGATTCATATGGAGTCAAGCTGGACCCCAATGTACAATTCCGCATATATTGAGGGAATTAACAACCTTTATGAATTCGACTGCGGTTCTCTTTCCGGTTGGATGTACAAGGTAAACGAATGGTTTCCAAACTACGGCTGTTCACGATATGAACTCAAAAACGGTGATGATGTAGTTTGGTGCTACACCTGCAATTTAGGCTATGATGTAGGCGGAGGATACGCAACAGGAGAATAACGATGAAGGATACTTTTTCAAATATGCACCCCTTTATCAATTTCATATTTTTTGCACTAACAATAGGGTTCACGATGTTTATCATGAACCCTGTTTGTCTTGCTATCAGCTTTTTATGTGCACTTATAACGACCTTGTATCTTAACGGCAAAAAGGCTGTCCGATTATCACTTGTCTATCTTTTGCCGATGATACTCTTGATAGTTCTTATAAATCCTGTTTTTAATCATGAGGGAATGACTATTTTAACTTATTTTCCTTGGGATAATCCATTAACTCTCGAATCAATTGTTTACGGTATTGCAAGTGCATTTTTACTTTCATCAACCGTATTGTGGTTCTCATCATTTAATGCAGTAATAACTTCGGACAAAGTAGTTTTCCTTTTCGGCAGAATAATGCCGTCATTAAGCCTTGTCATTTCAATGGCTCTGCGATTTGTTCCCAGATTTTCCGCACAAATGAAACTCGTAAGAAATGCACAGCACACTCTCGGTCGTGATGTAAACGAAGGAACATTATTTCAGAGAATGAGGAACGCTGTAAAAATCCTTTCGATTATGATAACCTGGTCGCTTGAAAATGCAATTGAAACAGCCGATTCTATGAAAAGCAGGGGACACGGTCTTAAAGGCAGAACATCCTATTCACTTTATAAATTTGACAAACGAGATGCTATTATGCTCTGTGCAATTCTCTTTTCGGGAACAGTACTTATGATTTTGCTTTTGACAAATGCAATTAAATTCAGATACTACCCGTCAATAAAGGGCGATTTGTTCACAGTTCAAAGTATCATCTTTTATATATTATACACATTTTTAATGCTGATTCCGTTATCTGTAAATGTAGGGGAGGGGATAAAATGGAAACATATGCAATCAAAAATCTGAGTTTTCGATACCCCGAAACCGGTATTGATGTGCTTAAAAACATAACTTTCAGCATAAATGATGGCGAATTCATTACAGTGTGCGGTCCGTCAGGATGCGGAAAAAGCACACTTCTAAGACATCTTAAACCTGATCTTTCACCGCACGGTGTTCTTTCGGGAGAAATATTCTTTGAAGAAAAGAATATTTCCGAACTTTCTCACAGAGAGCAAAGCAGTAAAATAGGCTTTGTTATGCAATCGCCTGAAAATCAGATTGTAACAGATAAAGTATGGCACGAACTTGCTTTTGGACTTGAAAATCTTGGTTATGACAACAACACAATCCGAAAAAGAGTTGCCGAAACAGCTTCATTTTTCGGTATTCAAAACTATTTTGAAAAAAGCGTCCTCGAACTTTCAGGCGGACAAAAGCAGATTTTAAACCTTGCTTCAATTATGGCAATGCAACCGTCCGTTCTCATTTTGGATGAACCGACAAGCCAACTCGATCCGATTGCGGCAAGCGAATTTTTGCACTGCGTTTCACGCATAAATCACGAACTGGGGACAACGGTAATAATAACGGAACACAGACTTGATGAGGTACTTCCGCTTTCAGACAGGGTGCTTGTCATCGAAAACAACGGAATTTCAGCTTTTGACTCTCCTCAAAAGGTCGGAAAAATTCTTAAAGAAAAAAACAGTAAAACATTTCTTTCTATGCCTGCTCCGATGCAGATATGGCAGGCAGTTACAGAAAATGACAATACCGACTGTCCCGTAACTGTTCCAAGCGGTAAAAAGTGGCTTTCGGAATATGCCAAAAGTCATAAAATGTATAAGCTCACGCCCGAAAACATTCAGAAACATTCTGATAAAGAAGCAGTAAGCCTTAATGATATTTGGTTCAGGTACGAAAAGTCGGGTACAGATGTACTAAAAGGTCTTTCGCTAAAAATATATCAGGGGGAATTTGCGGCTATACTCGGCGGTAACGGAATGGGAAAATCAACCGCTTTGTCAATTATCTGTTCACTCAACAAGCCATACAGAGGCAAAGTTGAAATCTCTCCGCTTAACAAAAATTCTTTTGACACGCTCGTAGCAGTATTACCCCAAAATCCGCAGACACTGTTTTTGAAAAAAACTGTACTTGAAGATTTATACGAAGTATTTGACGGCAGAAAAATCAGCAAGGAGGAAAAAGAAAGACGGGTTACCGCAGCGGTAAAGCTATGCAGACTTGAAAGTCTCTGCAATCGCCATCCTTATGACTTATCGGGCGGTGAACAGCAGAGAGCGGCTCTTGCAAAAATTCTTCTCATAAGGCCTCAAATTCTTCTTCTTGATGAACCTACAAAAGGACTTGATGCCGAATTCAAGATTGAGTTTGCTCAGATTATATACGACCTCAATGAAGCCGGCATAACCGTTCTCATGGTAAGTCACGATGTAGAGTTCTGTGCTGTATATCCAAGCCGCTGTCTGATGTTTTTTAACGGTGAAGTTGTGTCAGAAGGTACACCGAGAACTTTCTTTTCGTCAAACAGCTTTTATTCCACTTCTGCAAGCCGAATGTCAAAAGGCATAATAGATAACGCGGTATCATCAAATGATGTCATATATGCCTGCACAGGTCAAAACAGAGATATTCAAATTAACAGAAACACACCTGATATTGACCTTTTTAAAAACGACACCGAAAATATTCCCCCCCAAAAAAACAAAGCTGAAAGCAAAAAGCTTTCTGTTTTAAAAAAAATCTTCGGATTTTTTGGCGCAGTACTGTTCATACTCGGTCTGATTATAAATCTGGAATATATTCCGAATTTTTCAGCCAAAACTTTGCCTACCTGGTTCAACTGGGGAATCATCGGAGTATCTGTTGCGTTGCTTATGATTGCTTTTGGCAAAAAATCAAAACGACCGATTGACCTGCCGAGAAAAAGTTCAAAACTGAGTAAAAGAACCGTCAGTATGGCAATTATGGTTTTGCTTGCAATTCCTGTTACAATTTTTGTTGGAATGACATATCTTCAGGATCAGAAATATCTTTTTATTTCACTCCTGGTTATGATTGAATGTATGATTCCGTTTTTTCTCGTTTTTGAAGGCAGGCACCCAAAAGCGAGAGAGCTTGTCATAATTTCCGTTCTATGTGCAATAGCAGTTGCAGGGCGGCTTGCATTTACAATGTTGCCTCAGTTCAAGCCCGTTGTGGCAATTGTGATAATTTCAGGAGTAGCATTCGGCGGTGAATCGGGATTTCTTGTCGGTGCTGTAAGTATGCTTGTTTCAAATCTTATGTTCGGTCAAGGTTCTTGGACGCCGTGGCAAATGTTTGCGGCAGGGATAATAGGCTTCATTGGCGGTATTCTCTTTAAGAAAGGTCTTTTGGGCAGAACAAGGACTTCGCTCTGTATATACGGTTTCATTGCCACAATGGTCATTTACGGCGGTCTTATGAACCTTTATTCGGCGCTAACATCACATTCCGCATTTAATCTAAATATGCTCATAACATTTTATGTTCAGGGCTTTCCGATGGATATTGTTCACGCAGTTTCGACTGTTATATTTCTGTTTTTCGGAGCAGAACCTATGCTTGAAAAGCTTGACAGAATTAAAGTTAAGTACGGACTTATCGAATAAACCTAAACAGCAGATAAAATTTCTGCTGTTTTTTGTGCTGTAATTTAAAAATTTTCGACAAAAGTATAGACATAATCCGAAAATAATATTATAATTTTGGTGTGTCTGATTTTAATCAAACAGTATTTACAATCTAAAACGGCAAACTGTAAATACTTTTAATTCAGAATTAAAAAGGTTAAAGGAGAAAAAACATGGGCGGATTTATGGGTGTTGCAGCAAAACAGGACTGCGTATTCGACTTATACTTTGGAATTGACTATCATTCACACCTTGGTACAAGAAGAGGCGGTATGGTTGTTTATGACAAAGAAAAAGGATTTGACAGATCAATCCACAATATTGAAAATGCACCTTTCAGAACTAAATTTGATAAAGATATGCAGAGTATGAAAGGCAAATTCGGTATCGGCTGTATTTCCGATTACGAACCGCAGCCTCTTATTGTTCGTTCACATCACGGTACATATGCAATTACCACCGTAAGCAAAATCAATAATACAGATGAACTTGTTGAAGAAATTTTTGAAAAAGGCGGTTCACATTTTCTTGAAATGAGCGGCGGTGAAATCAACGCAACCGAGCTTATTGCAACTCTCATCAATCAAAAAGAAAACCTTGTTGACGGCATAAGCTATGCTCTTGAAAAAGTTGACGGCTCTGTTTCGCTCCTGTTGATGAATAAAAACGGCATCTATTGTGCAAGAGATAAGTACGGCAGAACTCCTGTTGTTATCGGCAAAAAAGAGGACGCATTTTGTGTGGCGTTTGAATGTTTCTCATACAAAAACCTCGGCTACAGCGATTACAAAGAACTCGGGCCGGGTGAAATTACAGTAATCACTGACCAAAACTGTATTACACTCAAAAATCCCGGCGATAAAATGAAAATCTGTACTTTCCTGTGGGTTTACTACGGCTATCCCGCAAGTTCATATGAGGGTACAAGCGTTGAACAGATGCGTTACAACTGCGGTGCTAAAATGGCAGAAAGAGATACCGTAAAGCCTGATATTGTTGCAGGCGTACCGGATTCCGGTATTGCTCACGCAGTAGGCTACGCAAACGCATCGGGCATTCCGTTCTCAAGACCGTTTATCAAATACACTCCAACATGGCCAAGATCATTTATGCCGACAATCCAAAGTCAGCGTAATCTTATTGCAAAGATGAAACTTCTTGCCGTTGAAGACTTAATCAGAGGTAAGAGTCTGCTTCTTATTGACGACTCAATCGTAAGAGGTACACAGCTTCGTGAAACAACAGAGTATCTTTTTGAAAGCGGTGCAAAAGAGGTTCACATCAGACCTGCGTGTCCTCCGCTTGTTTACGGCTGTAAGTATCTTAACTTCTCAAGATCTTCTTCTGAAATGGATCTCATTACAAGAAGAGTTATCGAAAGACTTGAAAACGGCAATGTTACAGATGAAATTCTTCAGGAATATACAAATCCTGATTCTGAAAAGTATGAACAGATGGTAGATGAAATCTGCAAAGAACTCAAGTTTACATCATTACGCTTTAACAGACTTGACGATATGCTTGACTCCTGCGGAATTGATAAATGCAAACTCTGTACATACTGTTGGGACGGCAAAGAATAATCAAATTTCAACATAAAAATAAGGCATTTGCAATGAGACTTTTTCAAAGCAAATGCCTTTTAATTTACACTTAGTATGCAATTATTTCATAACCGTCATCAGTTACGAGAACCTGAATTTCCCACTGAGCCGACATTGAATTATCTTCGGTATAGATAGTCCAACCATTATCCTCGTCAACATAAATATCAGGTTTCCCTGCATTTACCATAGGCTCAATTGTAAAAATCATACCGGGAACCATAAGCATTTCAGTACCCTTTTTAGAAATATAGCTTACCCACGGATCTTCATGGAACTCAAGACCGATTCCGTGGCCACCAACTTCACGAACAACAGAATAGCCTTTGCTCTTAACATAATCGTTTACAGCCTGACCCATATCACCGAGAAAGCCCCAAGGCTTAACCTGTTTGAGTCCCTCATAAACTGCATTTTTTGTTTCTTCAACAAGCCTTCTGTTTTCTTCGCTTACATTACCGATACAGAACATTCTTGAAGAATCCGAAAAATATCCGTTGAGATTAGTCGAAACATCGACATTGATAATATCGCCGTCTTTGATTATTACATCTTCCGATGGAATACCGTGACAAACTTCGTTGTTTATTGAAGTACATACGCTCTTGGGAAATCCCTCAAAATTAAGGGGAGCCGGAACACCACCCATTTTGGTTGTAATATCATACACCCACTTATCAATTTCAGCCGTGCTGATACCGGCTTTAATATGCTCTGCAACATAATCAAGAACCGCAATATTAATCTTTGCACTTTCCTTAATTTTCTCAATTTGCTCTGCATTTTTCAAAATTGCGTGAGAGGGAACAATATGACCTGCACCCTCAAACTCTTCAATTTTTTCGTCAAAATCTATGTGACATTTTTTATACTTTTTACCGCTGCCGCACCAGCAAGGGTCATTTCTGCCCGGTTTTTCCATTTTATTTACTTCCTTTCATTTTTTTCCAATTCATAATCCTTGATAATTATACCACCAATCAAATTTTATTACAATATCTTTGTCAGATTACAAAGCCTTAGAAGAAAAATCTTGTCAGAAAAAGTTTTGTAGTATATACTAAATAAGTAATATATA
>OIYS01000260.1_pt1 | contig 39005 bp, 36 predicted proteins | sample 1588271 | NCBI WGS metagenome assembly OIYS01 (sample SAMN03283286) | human gut metagenome | biome: human-associated habitat; material: feces | host: Homo sapiens | place: Peru | collected 2012
GGATAAAACTGTTTTAGAATGCGGTATCCAGCAGGTTGATGCCGTCGATCTTCAGATCGAAGTAAGGAGCGGAACGCTTGACGGACTCCTGGAAAGCACCGTTCTCCACAACCTCGGTGTCGGGGGTGTAGTCAGGATCGGTGTCCACGTCAGCCATGTAGGAATCCACGGCCTTGCCTTCCACGGTGAAGGTGGTGGTGTCGAAGACCTTCACGGAGCCGTCCTCAACGGCAGCCTTGACCTCCTCCAGCTTGGCGGCGGTGCCCTCGGCGCAGGCGGCCTCGTTGATGTCGGTCAGCACTACGGAACCGGTCTCGATGGTGCCGGTCCAGTCGGCGGCAATGGCCTCGCCGTTCTTGACGCAGTTCACAACGTACTCATAGTAGGGAGCCCAGTTGATCCGGGAGGACACCAGGAAGGTGTTGGGGCAGGCGGAAACGGTGGAACCGTTGTAGGAAACGTTGGGCACACCGGCGGTCTCGCAGGCAGTGGGGGCGCCCATGGAGTCGGCGTGCTGGGAGATCAGCTTGCAGCCGTTGGCGATCAGCTTGTTGGCGCCTTCCTTCTCGGCGGTCTCATCGTACCAGGAGCCGGTGAAGGTCACGTCCATGGTGACGGAGGGGCAGACGGACTTGGCGCCCAGATAGAAGCTGGTGTAGCCGGAAACGACTTCGGCGTAGGTGAAGGCACCCACGTAGCCCATCTTGGCTTCCTCGGCGGTGAATTCGCCCTTCTCGATCATCTCGTTCAGCTTCAGACCGGCAGTCACACCGGCCAGATACCGGCCCTCGTAGATGGCGGCAAAGGCGTTGTGGTAGTTGCTCAGGCCCTCGGTGTGAGCCTTGGTGCCGGTGGAGTGGCAGAACTGCACATCGGGGAACTCCTTGGCGGCCTGGATGATGTAATCCTCGTGGCCGAAGGAGTCGGCGAAGATGATGTTGCAGCCGGCATCGGCCAGCTCGCAGGCAGCATCATAAGCTTCCTGACCCTCAGGAATGTTGGTGCGGAACAGGTACTGATCTTCGGTCAGGCCCAGGGCGGCAATGGCCTCCTTGGCACCGTTCATGAAGTTCAGGTCGTAGGTGGAGTTCTCGTCATGCAGGAAAATGAAGCCAACCTTGATGTTGGAAGCAGCGGCAGGGGTTTCGTTCTCTGCGGCGGCAGTGGTCTCGGCAGCGGCATCGGTGGCAGCAGCAGCGGTGGTGGAAGCGGTGCTTCCGTTGGAGCCGCAGGCAGCCAGGCCCAGAACCATCACAAGGACCAGAGCCAGAGAAAGAATCTTTTTCATTTTTTCTTTTTCCTCCTAGAAAAATGTATATGTTCATCGCAGAAGCGAGAAACAACGTGTTAATTGCGGAAGGTGATTGCGTCGTCGGTCATGGAATCCACGATGGCGAGGGACTCTACCCTTACGCCCTCGGCCCGGAGTGCGTCGCCGCCGCCCTGGAAGCCCTTCTCAATGGCGATAGCCGCACCTACCACGGTGCCCCCCGCCTGACGGACCAGCTCGGTCAGGCCAACCAAAGCCTTGCCGTTGGCCAGGAAATCGTCCACCAGCAGAACCCGGTCATTTTCACCCAGGTAGTCGCTGCTGACAACGATGGTGTAGTCCGTACCGTGGGTATAGGAGTGGACGACAGCCGTATAGACCTTGCCGTCCACATTGCTGGACTTGTGCTTCTTGGCAAAGACCATAGGCACGCCCATTTCCAGGGCCACAGCCGCCGCAATGGCAATGCCGGAGGACTCAATGGTCAAAACCTTATTGACACCGGCATCGGCATAAAGCCTTGCAAATTCCTTGGCCATCTCGCCCAGGAAGGAGGTATCGATCTGCTGATTCAGGAAGGAACCCACCTTGAGGATACCGCCGGGCAGGACCTTGCCCTCTTCCAGGATTTTCTTTTCCATTGCCTTCATATGCAAAACGCTCCTTTTTTAAATTAAAAAAACCGCGGACAACTACAGTCCACGGTGCAAAAATGAGCAAACGCCTTCCAAAACCCGAATTTAGGGAACGGAACGCGCATTTTTCACCAATGGTCACAGCTTCCTGGCGCTGCGGTAGAAACTCTCGGGCCATACATCCGAAATTACATTAGCTTTTGTTCACTTGACAAGGTCATCCTACCCCAAAATTCATCGTTTGTCAACATTTGTCGAGGCCACTCCATGTTTTTTTCGGTTTTTCACAAAAAGCATACGCTTTTTTTACGTTTCATTGGAAATGGTGAAGGGGCGGCACAGCGCCGCCCCTTTCGATGGTTTACTTGAACGGAACCACGGTCAGGTCCTTGGGATAGTGATTCAGGACTTCGCAGCCGTCCTCGGTGATGAGCACCAGGTCCTCAATGCGAACGCCGATGCCCTCCTCCGGGATATAGATCCCCGGCTCCACGGAGAAGCACTGGCCCGGCCGGATCACGGCCTCATTGACGGCGGACACATCCCCCGCCTCATGGACCTCCAGGCCGATGGAATGGCCGGTCCTGTGGGTGAAATACTTTCCGAAGCCCTTTTCCGCAATGTAGTCCCGGGCGGCCTTGTCTACATCGCACATCCGGGCCCCGGGCTTGGCCGCGGCAATGCCCCGGAGATTGGCTTCCTTCACGATTTCATAGATTTCCCGCTGCCGGTCGGATACCTCCCCCAGGAAGACCGTCCGGGTCATATCGGAGCAGTAGTCATCCTTTCTGCCGCCGATATCCAGCACCACGCAGTCTCCCCGTTTGCCCCGGCTGCCGTCCGTCACATGATGGGGGTCCGCCGCATTGCCGGCAAAGGCGGTGATGGGCTCAAAGGAATAGCCGGAGCAGCCCGCATCCAGATAGTATTGCAGCAGGAGATCCGCAAGCTCCATTTCCGTGTGGTCTTCCGGCAGGGCATGGATGATCCGGTCCATGACCTGATCGTTCAGCCGGGAGGCGATGCGCATTTTCTCCTGCTCCTCCGGAGTCTTGATGGCCCGGACCCCATCCACAATGGAAGAGGAGTTGACGCATTTGCCCCCGTGCAGCTCCTGCAGCCGCAGCAGGAACCGGGCAGGCCAGTTTTTGTCCACGGCCACGGCCTCCCCGGGAATCAAAGCCTTGGCCACCAGGGCCACGCCATCCTCGGTGTCATCGTAATAGGTAATGGGTACGCCCAGGTCCCGGGTCTGGTGGAACAGGTCGTTGATAAAGAACCGGTGATTCCCGTCCTGACGCAGCACCAAAACCAGCATCCGCTCCCCAGGCTGGATGGACACGCCGGTAAGGTAGTAGATGACAGCAGGGTCGGAGATCAGGAGTTGCCGAACGCCGGAATGGTTCATTGTCGCCAGGATTTTTTCTAATTTAATTTGATTCATAGATTGTCCCCCTCAAGTTAGCTATTCTTTGCACCCAAGACCAAAACACACATATCATGCCCAGCGTTTCCACAATAGTAGTAAATCTGATATCCAACAGGAGTGTCAGTTTCCTTTCCATTCGCATATGCATAATCGATACGAACATAGTACGCCCCCGTTTTTAACGCTATCTCATTCCCGCCCGGATATACAATTTTGGTATGCGGGCGGCTGCCATAATCAGGATCCGTAAAGGGGATACCATCAATTTCATCCACGAGTTCACCAGTTTGAATTAGATCAGCCTGGAGATATGCGTAGTAGGAACGAAGATTCGCCCAATCCGCTGCAACCTTTGCCTTGTGCAGATTGTTGGACAACACCGGAATGGCGATGGCCACCAGTACGGCAATGATTGCCACCACAATCAGCATTTCCATCAGGGTAAAACCTTTTTTGTTTTTCTTTACATTCATATTTTTGTCCCTCCGGGAGGAATCATAGCACTTTTTTCCACTTTCGGCAAGAGGGTTTTCCAATTCCAGCCGGCGCTGCCTACTGCACATAAAGGAAATACAGGTACCCAGCCCGCAAAGGATTTCCGGGCAGCCCAAAGCCCCGGCAAGCATTTTCCGCTTGCCGGGGCCTCGCCCTGTAAATTCAGCTTAGAAGCAGGTCCAGCCGCCGTCACAGACGACGGTGGTGCCGTTGACAAAGTGGGATTCATCACTGGCCAGGAACAGTGCCGCTCCGGCGATGTCCTCGGGCAGTCCCATTTCCGGGGAGTGGGCCAGCAGAGAACCGGTGCGCTCAAACCCGAATTTATTTGCCTTGGGCATGACCAAGGGAATGTCCGTCAGGATTCCGCCCGGGGCAATTGCGTTGCAGCGAATTCCCTTGTCAATGTACATGAACGCGGTATTCTTTGTCGCGGAGGCAATGGCCGCCTTGGATGCGCAATAGGCCACGCCTGCTGTCTGATGGGCCGCGCCCACAGAGGTAATATTGATGATATTGCCTCCGTCCTCGCCCTGCGTCAGGAATACCTGAACCGCCTTGCGCATGGCATACAGGGGACCATAGGTATTGACGCGGAACAGCCGCTCGATCATTTCATCGGATACGTCACCCACAGCGGTATTGTCATCCATAATGCCCGCATTGTTGACCAGCACATCCAGCCGCCCAAAGGCTTTCACGGCAGCATCGATCATTCCGTCGCAGGCGGCGGGGTCCGATACATCGCCGACATATGGAATAACCTTACCGGGTTCCTCCTTCAGTGCCTCCGCCAGTGCGTCCAGCCGTTCTTTTCTGCGGGCAACGGCAATAACATTGGCCCCCTCCTGCGCAAACAGCGTGACAATTGCCTGCCCCATGCCTGCAGAAGCACCGGTGACCACAATGGATTTTCCCTCAAGCTTCATCTTGTTTTCCTCGCTTTGTTATACCAGCTTAATTCAGCCAGTTCTTTTCGGTAATCACGCAGTCATGCCCGTGAATTTTGATCCTGTCGCCAACCTTCAGTGCACCCTTCTTTGCCAGGATGTAGCCGTTGTTGACTTCCTTCACGTAGGAATAGACCAGCTTGGAGACGCGGCCCACTTCCTCTTCCTCAGAGTCGATGAACACCGCCTCACCGGGGCCGCCATACTGCTTGGCGCGGATATAGTAGTCATCGTCCAGCACCTCGAAGCCCACTATTTCCCGGGCGGGACCCTTTTCCTTCACTTTCAGAAGGGCTTCCTTGCCGATAAAATCCTTGTCCCACTTGATGTTCTTATCCAGACCAACCTCAATGGGATTGGTGTGGGCCAGGTCGCGCATATAGAAGATACCGGCCTCCGTGGGCAGCGTCCATGCCATGATCTGGAATTCGGTGACCCGCTTGCCGCCATTGCGCACGACCTCTGCATCCACCAGGGTCTCAATGGCCTCCAGATCATCCGGGGACATATAGATCTCGTAGCCCCACTTTTCGCCGGTGTAGCCGCCACGGTTGATCTTGACCGGAATGCCGTTGATCGCATTGTCACGGATCTCAAAGAACTTCTGATCCTCTACGGAATTGTCGCACAGCGCCTCTATCACCGCCTTGGACTTAGGGCCCTGGACGGCCAGCATCTGCCAATCCTCGGTGATCTCATTCCACTCCACATCGAAGTCGCCCTGGTGGAAGTACCACCAGTCATCGGCCTTGGTGGCGTAGAGAGTGGAAACCCAATAGGTATCCTCGCCAACGCGCATAATGACCACATCGTCAATGATCTCGCCCTGCTCATTCAGCATGGTGGTGTAGCGGTCCCGGCCAACGGCAAGGGACGCAATATTTCCGGTATACAGATAATCCAGGAAAGGCACCACATCGGGACCGGTGACTTCAATCAGCTGGTGCGTCCAGAAATACCAGCCCACATTGTTTCGCACAGCCATGTGCTCGCTGCGCTTCATATCATCATACTTGAAGATATTTTTATTCATGATACTGCCTCCCCATTACGCGAATTTATCGATCTTCTTGGCGATCTTAATGCGGAGCTTCTTTGCGGGGGAATCCTCCTCCCAGCAGGACCACTGCGCGTTGATCAGCGTCTTGGCCATGCCGTACCACATTGCCAGGTGTGCCTCGGGCACGTCCTTGGTGCCGGTGATTTCCAGGCCGCTGCGGTCGATGACCAGAATGCACTCCTTCTCATTAAAGGCTTCCACCTCATAAGCGCACACCAGGGATTGCAGCTGCACCTCGATCAGGCCCGCCAGCAGGCGGCCATCCTCTCCAATGGAGTTGGGAACGCCCATCCAGTCCCGCAGCGCCTTAATGGCATACCGCTCGCCAAACATGGCCTTTCCCGCAGCCTCCAGCACGCACCGCAGAATGTGGTCCGCCTGCTCCCGGGTCACAATGCCGCGCTTGACGGTTTCCGCAATGGCGGGCAGAATGTACAGCGAAGCCGCCGTGGACAGGTTCATCATCTGATTGGAGGAATCCGTTTCGTTGTTGGTTCCGTTTACAAAGTGGTAGTTGCACTCCTCCCGGAACATCATCGAATCCTCTACGGTGTCCGCTTCTTCCGTGTATTTCTTATAGTCATCGGTGACGGCTGGGCCGAAGCTTTCCCACAGCTCATGCTCCGGCGCGGGATACTTCTCCCGGTTCTCTGCAATGATCCGGCAGTGCCGATCGCCGCAGCCCTTGGCTTCCACCATCATATAGTCCAGCGTGGGACCTTTGGGGCGGCGCTCTGCGGCAGCCTTTGCCTGTCCCTGCAGGGACATGGTAGTGGTGCGGCACAGCTCGGAGCCGACAATATCCCAGTCGCACACATCCAGCTCTTTTTCACAGCGGTAGGTGCCGAAATCCTGGCAGCGGCCGCACATCAGCAGAGCATCGTCACCCTTATCACCGATCAAAGCGCCGGGATACTCGCCGCACATGAACGGATGAATGCCAAAGCCATCGTCGTTGCCGTAATACTTGCCGGTCATATACTGCCGCTGGAAGCCGTCCTCACACATAAGCTGTGCCCGCTCCCGGTAATCGGGGATCATGATCCGCAGGGCCTGCTGAGTTGCCGCAGAAAGGACGGATTCAAAGCGGCTGATGTAATGCATCGCCTCATAATAGCTGATGAGCTTGTTCCAGGGTGTCTGGACGGCCACATACTGCTTGATGTTGGCACCTACGCCGGAGTCTTGGGGAATTCTGGCATCAATTTTCTTACTCATTTGGAAGCTCCTTTCTCAATCCTCGGGGGGATACTGCTCAATGGCAGGCTGGAAGCGGAAGATATTGTGGCTGGCGCCGGAGTCCGCAACCACGCACTCGCCGGTAATGCCGTCGCCCATGGGCGTGGCCAGGGCGTAAGCAATGATCGCCACCTCATCCACAGGCTGCTGGCCGTCGGTCTGCCAGACCATGAGTTCATCGTAGAACTCGTCCTGCTTCTCTTCCGGCAGCAGCTCAGAGGCCAGATTTCCGGCAGCGCCGGGGGTAACCATTCCGCCGGGCGCCACAGCATTGACCATAATGCCGTAGCGCTTCAGCTCCTTGGCCGCCTGGGTAGCCAACGCCACAACCGCGCCCTTGCTGGCAGCGTAATGGGAATAACCGCCGAACACAGGATAGGGCATCCAGGGGCTATTGGAGGCGATGAATACCATCTTGCCGGGGATCTTATGATCGATCATGTACCGGCTGACATACTTCACAAGGAAAAATGCGCCGTTAACATTGGTATCCATTACTCGCTCCAGGTCCTCCCGGGGCAGATCGCACAGGTGGGCATAGTTCCAGGTTGCGGCAGAATTGATGAGGATATCCACCGTACCGAAGGAATCCACGGTGAAATCCACCAGCTTGGCCACCTGCTCCTCTTCCCGGACATCGCAGAAGCAGAACTTCACAGAATCTCCGAAGCCATACTTTTGCAGAAGGTCCATTGCAGCCTCTTCCTCAACAGTGGAATTGGAAGCAATCACAACCTTTGCCCCGCCCTGGAGCAGCCGATAGGCAATATCGAAGCCCAGTCCGGAGCTGCCGCCGGGTACCAGTGCAACCTTTCCCTTTACAGAGAACATCTCCTCCAGAGGCCTTGCCACCTGAATGTAGCCCTCCAGCATTGCTTTGTCATTTGGTTGAAATGCCATTTCTAAAATCCCTCTTTCCCTGCCGCCCGTCAATTTAACCGGCGATCAATTTTCAGTGTGCTTTCCTGGGTCTGAACGCTAGCCTTATTGTAATGCAGAAGGCGGATTGTGAATATACACAATTTTCATGGAAATCAACGCCGCTTCCACCGCGTTTTGACGGTCCATCCTATTGACAGCTCCCACGAGAGTGCCTATAATGAATGCAAACCGGAAAGGACGGACAGCCCCATGAAGCTCAATGCAGATATTGTCTATGAAGGATTAAAAAAGAAATATCCCGTTACTATGTCGGGCCCAAAATCCACGCAGCTGACGATTTCCAGGCCGGAACTGTATCTGGACAATGAGGTTGCCTTCTACGCGGACCACCTGTATCTGGCAACCGTCGACCATCTTCCCGTGCACCCGCAGCTTCAAAAAAATGCGGTCATCGTGGTGATCGGAGAAGGAGCCAAGCTGTTTCACTATCGGGAGCAGTGCTGCTTGATCGTCATTGAGAAGGATGCCGACTTTTTCGGGGTAAATCGCTGCATCTGTCAGCTCTTTGACCGGTACTACGCCTGGGAGCAGAAGCTATTTGACATTTTTCTGGACACGGCGGATTTGCAGCAGATCGTCGCGTGCAGCGAGCCGCTGTTCGGCTGCTCCATCTGCGTTTTGGATGCCTCCTTTCACTACATCACAAATGCGGACAGCCGATTGGAGCCGGAGCAAATTGGTGCATATCTGACGGAATTTGACCTCAGAACGGAACGAAAAGGTGCGTTTCTCCTGGAATTGAAGGGCGGAGATTACCTCTGCGTGAATTTGTTCAACGCCAACGGTGCCTATATCGGCTGTGTCTATTTCAGCGGAAAAAGCAACTTTGCCGAGGCTGACCTTACGCTTGCGGAATTTCTGGCCCGCCTGATTGAAAAATCCATAGAGCGGGATCCATCCATTCTCATCAGCGAGCAATCCGTTTTGAAAACAGCCTTTGCCAATCTTGTAAACGGCTATCCGCTGACGGCAAATCAGAAATGGGCGCTGAATGTCATGCAGGAAGGACAGCATTTTGTCTGCATCACCCAATACTGCGCCAACCGCGCTTCCAGGCTGCCCAGGGACTATATCTGCGGTGCTTTTGAGCGGGAATTTCCGGAATCCTACGCCTTTCCGAAGAAAAATACCATTGTATGCTTTCTGAATGTTGTTCCGCTGACGGACAAGCGTGGGGATTACTATGCCGCGCTCAACAGCCGCATGAGCAAATTTCTGCGGGAAACCAACGGTGTTGCCGGTATTAGCAATGGCTTTTCTGACCCATACGGGGCCTGCATCGCCTATATGCAGGCAGAAGCTGCCGTAGAGAGCGGAAAAATCACCAATCCGGGCACCAGGCTGTTTTATTTTCGTTCCTACGCGCTGATCAATATGGTCATCAATTCCATGGGAAACCTGCCCGCCCAAGCCTATTTCACAGAGCGGCTGCAAGCCCTGATCCAGCATGATAAGTCCGGTCCCATCTCCTATCTGGACACACTGCGGACCTTTCTGCGCACGAGTATGTCTTATTCTCAGACGGCAGAGGAGCTTTTTGTCCACCGCAGCACCGTTGTGGACAGGATCAGCCGCATTGAACGGGAGCTGGACATCAGTCTGAAAGACCCGGACACCCGTCTTCAGCTGGAAATCATCCTGAAAGCCATGGAAATAGAGGATATGGTTCATGCCTCCAAAGAAACGACCGCCGCGGAATGATCCGCGGCGGCCTTTGGGTTATGATGTATTAGAAGTTTTAGCGGGAGCACTTCTTCAGATCTTCATCGATCTGATCGGCCAACTTTGCAACCTCAGCCGATTCGGGGTAGGACAGCAGCTTCCGATAGGTCAGCGCCCCAACCATCTTCATGCGGGGATCCGTGCTGGAGCCGGGGGCGTACTTCTCCATAACCTGCTTGCCCTCAGGGCTGCGCATAATATCGCGAATTTTAGAATCCAGAGACAGTGCCATAATTGTATCCTCCTTAAAAATGAAAAGTCACTCGATAAATTGCGGTGTCATCTCTTCCTGAGAATTGACCCATTCGTAGTCTAGCATCTTTTCTCTTTTTATAAAATCCACAAAATATAGATTGATACACGCAAAAAACACGACACAATGACGGTCCCCTCTCCCGGCACAATAAACGGGGACGGTACAAAACCGTCCCCGCGAAAATATGAAATTTGCCTTACAGCTTTGCCTTCACGGCGCTGATCATGGCTACGCACTCCTTGGCGATTTCCTTGTCGCCCTCCTGGAGGCCCAGCAGGGGTTCCCGGACGCCGCCGATGTCGGGGCCGCCGGTCTGACGGAGAATCTCCTTGATCATGGCATACATATTGCCCTTGCCGGAGCACATCTTGTAGATGATCTGGCAGGCATCCTGCTGCAGCTCACGGGCCTTGTCCAGATCCTTGCCGGACTTTGCCAGCTCGAAAATCTTCAGGTAGACCTCGGGCATCGCGCCATAGGTGCCGCCGATGGCGCCGGTAGCGCCGGAGACCAGGCCGCCCAGCAGCTGCTCATCGGGACCGTTGAAGACAACCTTGGCACCGCAGTGGATCCACTTTTCAATGTCTTCCACAGGCATGGAGGAGTTCTTCACGCCGATGCAGCGGGGATTCTCCAGCATGGTAGCAAGCAAAGAGGGGTTCAGAGCAACACCCGCCAACTGAGGGATATTGTAGATGATGAAGTCGGTGTTGGGGGCAGCGGAGGAGATGTCATTCCAATACTTGGCAATGGCGGCATCGGGCAGGTGGAAGTAAATGGGGGGAATGGAAGCGATGGCATCCACGCCCAGGCTCTCTGCATGAGCAGCCAGCTCCATGGACTCCCGGGTACCGTTGCAGGCCACGTGGGCAATGATGGTCAGCTTGCCCTTGGCAACTTTCATGACGTTCTCCAGCAGCAGCTTCCGCTCGGGAACGGTCTGGTAAATGCACTCGCCGGAGGAACCGCCCACGTACAGGCCCTTGACACCCTTATCGATGTAGTACTGGGTCAGCTCCCGGACAGCCTTGGGGGAGATATCGCCCTTTTCATCGTAGCAAGCGTAGAACGCAGGAATAATACCGGCGTATTTGGACAGATCTTTCATTTTTCATACTCCTTTTCTTTTGCGAGGGGCGAAAAACAGTGTTTTCCGCCCCGATGGTAAACGATTGAAATTAGCCCTTCACAGCGCCCATGGTAATGCCCTTGGTGAAATACTTCTGGAACACCAGGAACACAATGATGATGGGCACGGAGGCCAGGGCTGCACCTGCCATCAGCAGGCCGTAGTCCGTGGAGCTTTCGCCCTGCATGGTTGCGATACCAAGAGAGATGGTCAGGTTCTTGTTGGAGGTCAGCATGATCAACTGCATGAAATAGTCATTCCAGGAGTTGATGAAGGTGAAGATGGCGCAGGCACCAACGCCGGGCTTGATCATTGGGAACATAACGTCCGTGAAGGTTCTCCACTCGGAAGCACCGTCAATGCGGCAGGCCTCGGTCATCTCGGTGGGAATGCCTTCCGCGAACTGCTTCAGCAGGAACACGCCGAAGGGCCAGCCCACAATGGGGAAGATAACTGCCCAGATGGTATCGTACAGACCCAGACCGGACATTTCCCGCAGCAGGGGGATCAGGATGACCTGCTTGGGCAGAGCCATGGCGCAGACCACCAGAGAGAAGACCACGCCGCGGCCGATGAAGCGCTTCTTCGCCAGAGCATAACCGGCCATAGCGGCGGTCAGACAGGTGATCAGCATAGAGGCAACGGACATGAAGACGGTGTTGATCAGCCAGCGGATGGCGGCGGGCACCGTAGGGCCGGTGATGATATACTTGCCGAAGGTCATGTCAAACAGAGGCGCAGAGCGCTTGCTGAACAGACGCTGGAAGTTGCCCAGGTCCCATTCGGTGGGGATCCACACAGGTGTGGTGGAGTTGATCTCCCGGCCGGTCTTGAACGCACCGGTGATGATCCAGTACAGAGGGAAGGCAAACAGGAAGGCGAGAATGCCAACACAGATGAAGGAAATCACGCGATAAACCTTTTGCCGGGCGGCGTTCTTCTGAATTTGATCTTTCATAGCTTCGCTCCCCCTTACTTTTCTTCGCCCAGCTTAAACTGGACGGCGGACAGGACGGCGATAATGATGGCCAGAATAACACCCATGGCATTGCCATAGCCGTACTTATACAGCTTGAAGGCGTTGTAATAGATGTAGTACATGATGGTCATGGTGGAGTTGTTGGGTCCGCCCAGGGTCAGCAGCTGGATCAGTGCGAAGCACTGGAAGGAGTTGATGGTGGTAATGACCAGGATGTACAATGTGGTGGGCATCATCTGGGGCCACTTGATCTTCCAGAAGGCCTGCATCTGGGTAGCGCCGTCAACCTCGGCCGCCTCCACCAGAGACTTGTCCACGTTGTCCAGTGCGGAGACGTACAGGACGATGGGCTGGCCCACGGAGGTGGTCAGCAAGATCAGGATGATGCAGCCCAGGGCATACCGGGAGTCGCCCAGCCAGTTGATGTTCTTATCCAGCAGGCCAAGGTTGGTGCCCAGGTAGTTGAAGATGCCGTAATAATTGTTGTACATCCACTTCCACACCATGGTGACGGCCACGGAGCCGGTGACCACAGGCAGATAGAAGATGCAGCGGAATGCAGAGGTGGCCGTCACGTGCATCTTGCTGATGACGGAAGCGACCCACAGGGAGAATGCGCAGGTGACAGGCACGGAAACCAGGACAATAACCAGGGTGTTCCGGAGTGCGATCCAAAATACCTTATCCTGGAACAGGGTCTTGTAGTTGCCAAAGCCCACGAAAATGTCCGCGCGGCCCATGGTTGCATCGAAGAAGCTGGTATAGACGCACATAAACATGGGGTACAGGACAAACATGGCAAAGAAAATCAGGAACGGAAGCATGAACGCATAGCCGGTCATGGTTTCGTGCATAACAAGCTTCCGGGACTTGGTGTTCAAAGCAATTCTCTTGTTCGCCACGGAGAATCCTCCTCTCAAAATTTGTAAGAGGTAATCGTGAGGCGTGAATCGGGCTTCACGATCCACGATTACCTCTTACGCACATAGCCGATGATAAGCGCCCCTTCCCCCTTGAAGGGAAGGGGCGCGCAAGAGTCTAACCGGTTTTGGAATTACTGGCCGTTGGCCTGGTTCACGTACTGCTCAACAGCGGCGGTGATCGCCTCGGTGGAGCCGTCGGAAGTGCCAACCTGCTGCAGCATATTCCACCAGCAGGTACGAGCCTCAGCCCAGCCGGTGGTGACCTGGTAGTAGTCGCCCAGCAGAGGCATCAGGACGTTGTAGGAAGCCATAACTTCGTTGTCAGCCCAGATGGTGGACAGGTCAGCACCCTCAGCGGTGTCGCGGACTGCGAAGTAGTTAGCAGCCTTGACAGCGTCGGCGGTAGCCTCGGAGTCGCACATATACTTGATGAAGGTCTTAGCAGCCTCGATCTTGCCGGCATCGCCGTTGTCGAAGACGCCGAAGCCCCAGATGCCGCCCTGCAGCTTGGGCTCGCCGTCAGCAGGGAAGGCCATGAACATGATATCGTCACCGTTAGCGGTCTTCTCAGCACCGGTGTTGGCGGAGTTGGGGTTCAGCTGCTGAGCGATGTTCCAGCAGAAAGCAACGTTCAGAGTGCCATTGTAGAACAGAGCGATCTCGTCGCCGCCAGCAATACCGGCGTCGAACTCGATAGCCTTGCAGTCGTACAGAGCCTTCAGAGCAGTGATGTTCTCCTCAGCGCCCCAGGTGTACTCGGTGTGCTCAGCGTTGGTGAAGGTGCCGCCGTACAGGTTGTTCACCAGTGCGCGGGTACCCTGGTCACCGCCCTGGCCGACGCAGTAAACAGCGCCAACCTGCTTGCCGGTGTACTCGTAAACAGCGTCCATAGCCTTGAAGAAATCCTCGGTGGACTTCCAGGTGTGGGTGTCCTCGTTGATGTACTGCATAGCGTCGGCAGCCTCGAAGACGGTCTTGTTGATGGCCATGCAGTGAGCGGTCATGACCAGGGGATACTCATAAGCAGTGTTGTCGTCGGCGAAGCATGCGGCCAGAGCAGCAGCGTTGATCTCCTGCTTGTCGGTGTCGTCGAACAGGTCAGCAATGTTGACCAGCTTGCCCTTGGCACCCCAGTTGGCGACCAGACGCTCGGGTCCTTCCATGATCAGGTCGGGAGCGGCGTTGCCCTCGATGGCGGTGTTGACCTTGTCGTCGCCGTCGGCGTAGGTCAGGTACTCAACGGTGACCTTGATGCCGGTAGCGGCCTCGAAGTCAGCCATCAGAGCATCAACAGTCTCCTGGTTGCCCCAACCACCGATGGGGTAGGTCCACAGGGTAATTTCGGAAGCAGCAGTGGGAGCAGCTTCGGTAGCGGCCTCGGTTGCACCCTCGGTAGCGGCAGCAGTAGTAGCTGCAGTAGTCTCTGCGGGCTTCTCGGACACGGAGCAGGCGCACAGGCCCACAACCATGACCACTGCCAGCAGAACAGCAAACAGTTTCTTCATAATGTCCTCCTCGAATTTTTCGTTTTGTTCAAAGCGATGGAATCCAACGCCCTCAACTGCCCTTATTTTAGCTACCCGCACCAAGAAAGTCAATTGCCCATGAATGAAATTTTCTTCCAAACCACGCTTTTTTCGAAAGTTCTTGCAAAGCGCACAATTTATGTTTTATTTCTCTTGTATTTGCTTACTCGCTTTTGTCTATTTTGACTGCATCTATAAGCAAATTTATATGTTTTCTGAAAGTTTTTGCCTTTGTGCTCATTTTCATATAAGTTTATTGCTTATTTCTGTACATGAAAATGAAAATTTCTTCACAGTTGCCTTCTGAAAACAGTCAAAGAGGAACGCGCCCAATCGAAATCAGGCGCGTCCGGCGTATTTCTATTATGTATGCTTGCTTTTCAGCGCCTCCGCAATGCGGCGGCGGTACTCCAGAGCCCGGTCCATGTCCATTCTGGAAAACTCGGAGAACAGCACGTCCAGCAGGTACATCTGAGCGATCCGGGCCGCAATGGAGCCGGACTGCATGGGGCTCTCGTTGGCCCCGCACTGCAGCACAAAGTCCGCCAGCTGAGCTCCCGGAGAATTGGGGAACCGGGTCACAAGCACCACCTTCGCCCCTCGCTCCCGGGCAATGGCCGTGATCTCCAGCACATCCCGGGTGGAGCCGGAATAGGAGAAGAAGAACAGCACATCCGTGCTCTCCATGGTAGAGGCAGAAATTGCCTGCAAATGGGAGTCCTCCACCGGCCAGAATTTGTTGCTGACCGTGGAAAACAGGTGGGCTGCCTCCCGGGCAATCAGCATGGAGCCGCCTTGGCCCATGCACATGATCTGCCGCGCCTCATGGAACAGTCTGGCAACCTGGGCCACCACAGAAAGGTCCAGCACCTCCATGGTCTGCAGCATAGCCTCCACATCTGCCCGGTAGAGCTTTTGGGACATGGTTTTCAGGTCGTCACTCTGCTCCACTTGGCCGCTGAGGGGGGTGTCCCCCAGCCGGGCCTGGGCCATGGCGTTGGCCACCGCCAGCTTCAGCAGTGGAAAGCTCTTATAGCCCATATGCCGGGAGAAGCGGGAAATGGTTGCCTCGGCCACGCCGCTCTGCTGGGCCAGCTCGGAAATGGACTGCCGGACCACCCGCTCCTGATTGGCCAGGATATAATCCGCCAGCCGCTTCTCCGCAGGGGTCAGGGAATAATAGTCACTGCCGATACGCAGAATCACGCTTTGCTGTCTGTCTTCCATGGTGTTTTCTCCTTAAGAATGCCGGGGCCGAAGTCCGGCCCCGGCACACAATGTACTATTCTGTTATCTTGCCAGCAGCTCGCCCAGCATCAGATCGGTCATGATCAGCATTCTGGGCAGATGGAAGGGGCCCTTGAAGGTGGAACCCTTGGTGCTGGGCTCGGTGGGCTTGCCGTCCCGGCGCAGGTAGCCGTACCACTCGCCGCCCTCGCTGTCGGAGAAGTGCTTCTTGCAGTAGTCCATGGTCCGGAAATACCAGTCCAGATACTCCTCCTTGCCGGTGTCGCGGTAGAGCATCAGAGAGGAAATGAGGATCTCGTCATGAGGCCACCACAGCTTCATGTCGTGCTCGTAAGCCTCGGGAGGATTGCCCAGGCAGTCCACAAAGTACAGCAATCCCTCGTACTCCTCGTCCCAGCCGGCCTTGATGGCCCAGTTGAAGATCTCTTCGGCCTTGCCAACCAGCTCCTTGTTGCCGGTGCGCTTGGCGTGCTCCAGCAGGAACCACACGCCCTCGATGTCGTGGCCGGGGTTCACAATGCGGCCGTCGGTGTAGTCCAGGTGGGCCTCGCCGTTGGGGCCCACGTTCTCCAGCACGCAGTGCAGCTCGGGATGGACATGGTACTTGAAGATATCGTCCACGCAGCCCTGGGCGCGCTCCTCGTACAGTGCCTTATTCTCGGGGTCAACCCGCAGCATGACGGAGGTCACGTTCAGATAGATCATGGGCAGGCCAAACGCGCGGCCGCTGCGGGTCTCGGGAATGGTCTTGGGGCCCAGGCCGGTGGGGTCCTTGGCGTCGTGCCACAGGTCCCAATAAATATTGTAGGCCTTCTTGGCCCGCTCCAGGCATTCCTTCTCGCCGGTGACGCCGTAGTACTCGGCGTTGGCAATGGCATAGAAGGCCTCGGAGTAGTAATAGCGGCGCTGACGCAGGGGCTTGCCGTCTGCGGTGACGGTGAAGTACATTCTGCCGTCGGCCTCGGGGTTGATGCAGTACTTCTCCATGAAGTCCAGGCAGCTCTTGGAAGCCTCCAGCCACTCCTTCTTCACGCCGTACACATGGCACAGGTATGCAAAGATCCAGCCGCAGCGGCCCTGCATCCATACGCTCTTATCGGTGGAGTAGATCCGGCCATAGCGGTCCAGGCAGGTGTACACGCCGCCGTGCTCCTTGTCCATGCCGTTTCTCAGCCAGAAGTCCGCGCAGACTGCCAGCTCCTTCTCCGTCCAGGCCTTGGCCTGCTGCAATTTAACCTTATCCATTTCAAAACCCTCCTGTGGTTTTCTAAGGGCTGCCCGCAGCCGCTTTTGGCTGGCTCTGCTCGTGGAAATCCGCCAAAAGCCCACCGCCCGGGCTGTCCCAAAATGTTACATTTCCATAGTACCATTCTGCTTTCCTTTTTTCAAGAGCTTTTTTCATTTTTCCTTCTTTTCGGTACATATTTTCTTTCCGATGCGGGCACCCTGTAGACGGAGAAAAAAGTCGCGGAAAAAGGAAAATAATGCTTGACATTTTTCGTTTCGGTGCTATAATACCCATGTTGCTTGTGACGCGGTAAGCGAAACGGCCACATAGAGGATTTGTGTAACGGTAGCACACCGGACTCTGACTCCGTTTGCGGGGGTTCGAATCCCTCATCCTCTGCCAGGTCCACTGTAGTCGTAAGATTACAGTGGATTTTTTTGCATCAAGGGCGCTTCGCTTTCATCGGAGCGCCCTTGATGCTTTATTTGATTGCCGCGCTGTTGTTCAGCAGCAGCGTGCTGTAGAGGAACAGCACGTCCTGGCCGTGGAAGTCCAGGAACCTGCCCAGATAGTCGCTTCGGATGTACCGAAGGTCTACCAGCGTCACCTTGGCGTAGTCGTTTACCAGCAGCGGAACGAGGCTGCTTCCGAAGGAATCCCGGAATACGATCAGCTCCCGGCCGGTGGCCGCGTTGGGGTTTTCGATGGTCAGCAGGCTCCGGGCACCGGAGAGATACACGTCGTACAGGTCTTTGCTGTCTAACTTGGTCATGTCGTAGACAGCGGCGGTCTCCCCCGTTTCGTAATCGTACACCCGGCAGTCGTCCAGCAGGTCGCTTTTCAGCAGGTACATGGTATCCGGCTGCATGGGCAGCGCCGCCTGACCGTAGTACACGCCGTAGAAGGGCTTTTCCAGCGGGGTGACGGTGTAATCCTCCTGCCGGGGAGAAGACACCCCCAGTGCCTGACACAGCGCCTGTGCCGCCGGGAGCAGACGTTCCTGCCGCCAATGGGTATCGGTGCGGTAATAGTCCTGAATGGACAGGCTGTCCGTCAGGCGGATGGGAGACGCCCATGGCATTCCGCCCTCCACCAGGGAAAAGAGCCGGTCATAGTCCAGGGACAACTGCCCGGCGGACTGCGCCAGATAGAAGCCTTTGTCCGGGACGATGGCAAGGTAAATTTGGGAATCGGTGGAGGAAAGATAGGTTTCGTATACGCTGCTGAACCGCTCCAGTGCGTGGCTGACCGAGGCTTCGCTCAGGGGATATTCCTGTGCCGCAGCATAGCCTTGGGAGATATAAATGCCGCTTTTGTCGCTTTGCCGCAGGACGAAGCGGTGGAACAGGGACTTCGCCTCGCGGAAAGTATCCCGCAGGGGGAACTGATCCAGACTGGCGTCCTCAAAATCCGTCATGAAGCTGCCGTCCAGCAGCGTCTTTGTCTGAATGGCGGGCTTCTGCGCCAACTGACGGCGCTCCGCGACGGAAATGTCCCGGCTGGGCGCCAGCCATGCCCACGCAGCCAGCACCGCCCAGACGGCCGCCACGGTGATCGCGCAAATTCGATTTTTCATACTGCAGCCCCCTTAAAACCGGAAATACAGGAACGGGCTGAAGGAGCCATCCACCAGATAGGCCGTGCAGACGATCAGCAGCGCCAGCATTGCCGCGGCCTCCAGCACGACCCCCGCCTTCGTTCCGTCCATGCGCTGTGCCGCGTTTTTCACCACTGGCGTGGAGCCGAGAATGCCCAGCACGAACAGGACGGCATAGCTTTTCAGGTAGTACAGCGCTTCGGCGGAGGTCAGGCTCAGGCTGCCGAAGCCGAACAGTCCGGCAAAGTCCTGCCCCGCCTGCGCAAGACTGTCCGCGTTGAACAGGACGAAACTGAGGACTACCGCCAGCAGCACATAGCCATGGCGCAGGACGCCCGGCAGCCTTTGCAGGACGGGAATCCACTTTTCCGCCAGCAGCAGCGCGGCAAACAGCAGCCCCCACAGCACGAAATTCCACGCCGCGCCGTGCCACAGTCCCGTAAGCATCCACACGGTGAGGATGTTCAGAACCCACCGCCAGCGGCTGACCCGGCTGCCGCCCATGGGGATATACACATAGTCCCGGAACCAGCTGCCAAGGCTGATATGCCACCGCCGCCAGAACTCCGTGACGCTTCTGGAGAGGTAGGGGTAGTTGAAATTCTCCACAAAATGGAACCCCAACACCCGCCCAAGACCGATGGCCATGTCGGAATAGCCGGAAAAATCGAAGTAAATGTTCAGGGTGAAGGCCACGGCGTACATCCAGTAAAACAGGACGGATTTTTCGCCGCTCTGTCGGAACAGCCGGATCAGCAGGGCAAAGTTATCCGCAAGGATGACCTTTTTCCCCAGCCCTACCAGAAACCGCCGCAGACCCACCGCCGCGTTTTCCCAGCTGTGCTCCCGGTGCTCCAGCTCCCGTGCGATGTCCGCATAGCGGACGATGGGGCCTGCAATCAGCTGGGGGAACAGGGCGACATACGCGCCGAAGTTGATGAGGTTCTTCTGTGCCGGGACGCTGCCGCGATAGACGTCGATGGTGTAGCTCAGGCACTGGAAGGTGTAAAAGCTGATGCCGACGGGCAGCGCAAGATGAAGCAGCGGAATTTTCAGGCCGGTGACGGCGTTCAGACTTCCGATAAAGAAGTCCGCGTACTTGAACACCCCCAGCAGACCCACGCTGACGACGATGGACGCCAGCAGCCAGAGCTTTTTCCGGTTCCGGGAGCGTTCGATGCCCAGGCCGCAGACGTAGCACAGCAGGATGGTGAACGCCATCAGGGGCAGCAGCCGCAGCTCCCCCCAGCCGTAAAAAATCAGGCTGGCAAGGAGCAGAACGGCGTTTTTCCCCTTCCGGGGCGTGAGAAAATACACCGCCAGCACCGCCGGGAGGAAATAATATAGGAAGGGAATGCTTGAAAAAACCATAGGCGTGTTCGCTCCTGAGAACTCTTATAAAAATGGCAGCGATGGAATCGCTGCCATTTTGGAAACCTTAAATCACAAATTCGGGTTCGCCGACGACCTTGCCGAAGGCGTCCACAAAGGACTGGGCGGTGAGGTCGTAGCTGGTGTCCAGCATAATGAGCATCACCACGTCACGGTAGCCGGTGACCAGCATGTCGTCCGCTTCCACGCAGACCCACTTGCGGGGGTTGATGCCGGACTTCATGGCTTCGGCGACGGACTTGATGTCCTCGCCCGGGGCGACCCGCACCATGACCATGGAAAAGGCGATGGAGCCGATCATCGGCTCGAACACCGCGGCCTCCGTCAGTACGCCGGCGTTATCCAGACCGGTGCTGCTCTTGATGGCCCACTGCCCCTCCTCGCTGGTGTCGGTGAGGTCGATGGTCTCAACGCCGCCGTCGAACTCCACCGGCTGCTGGGCAACGATTTCGTTCAGCAGCTCCTCCATGGTTCCCTCCACCTTGTCGGGGGAGGTGGTTTCCGTGGGCTTGGATCCGGCACAGCCGGAAAGCAGGGACAGCGCCATGGCTGCCGCCAGAATTGCAGTTAAAAATCTTTTCATGTTTCATTTCCTCCTGAAATTATTTCGGGTAAATCGTCTCTTCCAATAAGCATGCCCCAAAAACAGCAGGAGCATACCGGCGGCCGCGCCGCAGCTGTCAATGCACACGTCCCGGATGCCGGGGCCGCGGCCGGGGACGAAGATCTGGATGGTCTCGTCGATGCAGGCAGCGGCCACGCCCAGCGCGAACGCCGGAAGCCGCTTTTTCCCCAGCATCCCGAACAGCCAGCCAAGCAGCAGTCCCAACGCGCCAAATTCGGCAAAATGGGCGCACTTTCGCAGCAGGCCGTCGCCGCCGGAGGGAACCGCTTCGCCGGGGGTGAACAGGCCGTCCAGAAACGCTTTCAGCGAGCCGCTGATCTGTCCGGAGACTTCCGCCGGGAGCAGGGAATTGCCCCAGATGAAAACCAGATTGCAGATAAGCAGCACCGTACACACCGTCATGCGGCGTTTTGTGCGCTTCATGTCAGAACCCCCAGATGCTCCAGCAGGATCTTCACGCCCAGCAGAATCAGAATGACGCCGCCGGCAAACTCGGCCTTTTTCTCATACCGGCTGCCGAACACGTTGCCGATCTTCACGCCCAGAGCGGACAGCAGGCAGGTGCAGATACCGATAAACGCCGCCGCCAGCCAGATGTTCACGCTGCCGACCATGGCAAGGGAAATGCCGACGGCCAGCGCGTCTATGGAAGTCGCCACGGCCATGAGAAACATGGTCTTGACGGACAGGTCGGCGTCCTTTTCCGGGTCGTCGCCGGATTCGTCTTCCTTCTCCAGCGCTTCCTTCAGCATGTTGATGCCGATGATGACCAGCAGACCGAAGGCAACCCAGTGGTCGAACGCTTCAATGGCTTCGGCAAACAGCGAGCCAAGGAAAAAGCCGGTCACGGGCATCAGCATCTGGAAGCCGCCGAACCAGAGTCCGCAGGTCGCCTCCGCCTTCAGCGTTGCCTTTTTCATGGCAAGACCCTTGCATACGGATACCGCGAAGGCGTCCATACTCAGCCCCACCGCCAGCAAGAAAAGTTCTCCGATTCCCATAAAAAATCCTCCGTACTGAATACAAGTCAGCACAGAGAAACGAAGAGACTGTGCCGGCCTGCAAAAGTCTCGTCATTTCAGGCTGAACCGGGGCCTCACCAGTATGTCGATTCAGTCCCGCGTTGTGCGCCGACCACTCCCTCTTCACGGCGCATTATAACAAAGATTCCTCCGCTCGTCAAGGCGAAGCGGAGGAATACACAGTTATTTTACAAATGGGTCATCGCCCATTCCACGACCAGCACCGCGGCGCTGCTGCTGAGGGCGACCACGATCAGACTCTTGCCCCGGTAGGCCAGAATCACCGCTACCACCAGCGCCGCCGCGCCGCTTAAGATAGAAGCGGTGCTGCTGAGGATGGAGGGGAACGTCATGGCCGTCAGGCAGCAATAGGGGACGTAGTACAAAAACGAGCGCAAAAAACGGCTCTTAATGGGCTTGCGGAAGATCGTCATAGGCAGGACGCGGATAAGATAGGTCGTCAGCGCCATGGCGAGGATGTACAGATAAATGTTCATGCCGCTTCCCCCTCTTCCTTCACCGGGAACAGCGCGGCGCAGATGGCGGCGGCTGCCACGGTGCAGACCACGATGGACAGTCCCGGGGAAACGGTTTTCAGCCCGGGCGTCCAGGAAAACAGGCTGCTGAAGATCAGCGCCAGCACAACCGCGACAAAAATGTCCCGGTTCTTCTTCGCGGGGGGCACCACGATGGCGATGAACATGCCGTAGAGCATGACCCCCAGCGCCGTCCGGATGGAGAGCGGCAGGATCGACCCGGCCAGTGCGCCGCACAGCGTCCCCAGCGTCCAGCCGATAAAGGGCAGCGTCCCCAGCCCCAGCAGGAACGGCACCGTCAGGGGCGCTTCCCGCGCCATGGCGAGGGCGAAAATTTCATCCGTATTGAAAAACGCGATCAGAAGCCGGGGCAGCAGACCGATCTTCTCGCCCATCCGCTGGCTCAGCGCCAGACTCATCAGGGCGTAGCGGCTGTTGATGACCAGCTGCGTCAGCACCATTTCCCACAGCGTGGCGGCGGCGACAATGAGGGTCAGCCCCGCGAACTGCCCCGCGCTGGTCAGATTCGTGGCGGAGATCAGCACCGCGTCCAGCGTTTTCAAGCCCTGCGACACGGCCATAGCGCCGAAGCCGAAGCTCACCGAAAAATATCCCATCCCCACAGGCAATCCACGGTTGACGCCCACGCGGTATTCATTGTTGTTCATAAATAACACTTCTCTATGTCTCTTTTTTCCGGCAAACGCCGCCGGATGGTTAGCTGCGGACGCCCTGATATTCCATCAGCTCCAGAACGTCCTGTCCCCGTTTGGTCAGCGCCATGCTGCCCCGGACGGGACTGGCGTCATAGGCGGGGGTATGGTAATCTTTCAGGGGCTTGTCATAGTCAAGGGAAATCAGGCCCTTTTTCTCCAGACATTGCAGCAGAAGCTCTTTTCCCGGCTCCTCCGGGAAAACCGGCGCTTCCTTTTCCTGAATCACCGGCAGAAAGGCGCACTCTCCCAGCCGGTGCAGAAAGCCGATCTCTTCTTCCGTAAGCTCCAGCTCCAGACCGCAGCCGGAACAGCCGCCGCTGCATCCGCCGCAGGATTCCCATTTGCCCATATTCGGTGTCCTCCTGTTTCTTTCAGGGTATCATAGCAGATGGGCGGCAAAATGTCAAATTGTCCGCACGCTCGACGCGCCCCTTGCGCTTTTTTCAAAATTAGGGTATACTATAGGCACAGAAAACTTCATGCACGAACACCGCGTCACGAAAATGAGGAAATCCTGATGCATGAAGTTTTTGGGCATCATTTCCGGTTGCCCCGCAGGGGCGAGGAAATGGCACATTTTTCTTATTATGCTATGCAAAAGCATAGCATAATATACCAAGGAGGAATTGTTATGTCCGTCATGCACATTACGAAGGCCAATTACGACGAGCTGGTGAAAAACAGCGATAAGCCCGTGCTGCTGGATTTCTGGGCGCCATGGTGCGGCCCGTGCCGGATGGTCGGCCCCATTGTGGAGGAGATCGCCCAGGAGCGGGAGGATATCGCCGTGGGCAAGATCAACGTGGACGAGGAAGTGGAGCTTGCCATGGAATTCGGCGTCGCCAGCATCCCCACGCTGGTGGTCGTGGAACACGGCGAGGTCATGAACAAGGCCATCGGCTACATGCCGAAGGCAGAGATCGAGGAACTGCTGGGCTGACACGGCAGACCCCATAGGAACGTTCAGGCGGCGCTTTTAAGCGCCGCCTCAGACCGTCGAGAAACCCCAGTTTTGCATCAGGCAAAACTGGGGTTTTGAGCGTATTGTGTCCAAAATATGAGAATTTGTAAAAGGTTGTGGGTATCCTCCCACTTCTTAATTGCGAACTTTTTCAAGTTCATGGCAGCAAATTTAAGCTTCACCCAGTTCGTTACCTGAGCCAAGCCTGTGTATCGGGTATATCTCATGCCATGCTTTTCCTTGGCATCCGCAAAGACCCGTTCAATGGTTTCCTTGCGCATCTTATAGTATCTCTTGTGCCGATCCGTATAGCGCAGTTCCTCCGCCATATCCACATACGGCTTCCAGATGTGCTGCGTTACCGTCTTAATGAAGTCCTTATTCCTGGTGCACAGCGCCCTGGTGGGGCAGTTTGCACAAGTCTGTGGATTACTTTTATATTCCCGGTAGCCGTCACGGTTGGTTGTGGAGTATTTCAGTACCTGGTATTCAGGACAGATAATGCAATCATAGTATTCATCATACACATACTTCCACCATTCATGTCCACCTTTCATGGTCTGGGGACGCTTGTAGGGTGCATATAGAAGTCTTCCGTCGTCAAATACTTTCTTGCAGATATGTGGGGTTTTGTAGGCACTGTCCACTACCACAGTGTCGACTTCGGGATGCTTTTCTACCAGTTTGTCATATACGTCATCGAAAGCGACGCTGTCATGTACATTGCCGGGAGTTACTTCCACTTCCAGAACATATCCATGCTGGTTGCAGGCGGTGTGGGCTTCGTAAGCCATCTGCTTCTTATGGTCGCCTTTTACAAACATTCCGGCATCCGGGTCGGTGGTGCTCTTGGTGACGGGTTTCTTTTTGGCTTCCTTTTTCCGCTTTTTCAGCTTCTTTTTGGATGTATTGTCTCTTTTTTTCTTGGGTGTGGAGGGCGGATCGTTGTCCTCTTTCTCATCCGTTTCCTCTCCCTCTGTGGCAAAGGGCTTCTTGCCATGGGCGATCCGGTCAGCATTCACTTCCTCCATCAGCTCTTCGGCATACCGCTTTGCCTCCACCTCAACCTCTTCTTTGACCACTTTCTTGTTGTTGGCGTTGGCTTTGATGTGGGTGCCATCTACGAAGACAGTATGGGTGTAAAGATACCCGGCTTCTGCAATCTCGCTGAGAATCCAGTCGAAAATCTGGTTTACAGTCTCAGGGGTGAACCGATGCTTGAAATTATAACTGATTGTGGAGAAATGGGGTGTTTCTTCCTGCAAACGGTAGCCGAGGAACCAACGGTAATAGATATTTGCCCGTACTTCTTCCGCTGCCCGGCGCAGAGAGGGCAGACCATACAGATGCTGAATGAGGACCATTTTGAACAGTACAACCGGGTCGATACTGGGACGGCCGTTATCCTCACAGTACAGTGGCTCCACCATGTCATAAAGCTTATTCCAGTTGATTGCTGCATCGATTTTGCGCAGCAAATGCTCCGCAGGCACCAGACTCTCGGTGTCCACAATTTCGTATATTCCTCGTTCCATTTTTCCACGTTCCAGCATTTTGCATCACCCGGGATTATTATAGCATAGATTATGGAAAAAGCCCAGCACAGGCTGGACTTTTTCGACAGTCTGAGGCGGCGCTTTTAAGCGCCGCCTGAATTTTTTACTTTTTGTGCTGGTAATAGTACTGCTTGATGGCTTGGAACGACTCGTCGCTGATGACGTGCTCGATCCGGCACGCGTCGTCGGTGGCGGTCCTTTCGTCCACACCCAGACGGATCAGCAGCTCCGAGAGCACCGTGTGGCGCTCGTAGATGGTTTCCGCCAGCTTTTTTCCGGAATCCGTCAGCGTGATGGCACCGTCTTTTTCCATGAGGATATACCCGCCCTCGCGGAGAATGCCCATCGCACGGGAAACGCTGGGCTTGGAATACCCCAGATATTCGCTGACGTCAATGGAGCGGACATACCCGCTTTTCTTCGCCAAAACCAGTATAGCCTCAAGATACATTTCACCCGATTCCCGGACAGTCATTCGGCTCATCTCCTTTTTATAAGGATATCACACTTTCCCGCTGAATGCAAGCGGCGGATTTCCGGGAAAAGGGAAGTCCCATGGGACGTTCGGGGTGAACTGTGAAATGTTCACAAATTTTCGCCGGTTTTTTCTACGTTTTGCCGAGGTGCTTCTGATCATTTTCGGTTGATGGCCAGCAGGACGGCGCCAAAATACTTGCGTTTGCGGAGGAACTCCGCAAGGCTGCTGCCGTAATTGTCCGCGCCGGTGGAGTTGCGGTAGGTGTTGTAGCCGACGAAGTCCCCGGCGGTGTTGCGCAGCGCCACGAAGTGCGCGCCGAAGCGGTATTTATTCCGCCAGTGGTAGAACAGGATGCAGGCGTCCGCGTTTTTTGCCGCCTCGTCGAAGCGTTTGGTGTCCACGACGACCTTCACGGGGAAGCCCCACTTCCGGAAGCACACCGCAGGCCCCCAGAAGGAGGTGCCGGTGTTGCCGTGGATCAGGGGCAGCTGCCATTCGTAGTAGCGGATCAGCGCCGGGATGTCCGTTTTGTACCCCAGAATTTGCAGGGCGTTCCAGGTGGCGACCCATCCGCATCCAACGTCCGCCGAGGCACGCAGGCCATAGCGGTACTGTTCCTTGGAAATGTCGTGCTGATTGTAGATAAAGTCGTTCATAGCTGATGCTCCGTGACCGGGTGCTCCGCAATGTAATCGTCCAGAATGCCCGCCGCCGTCATGACCATCCGGGCGCAGGGGCGGGTCTTGTAAAATTCCGCCGTGCGGGGCGTGGGATTGGGGTCGGATGGCGGATTGTCCAGAATCTCCCGGCAGATAATGCTGCCGATCTTCTCCCGGAACTGTCCGGCCAGGGTCTGCACCAGCCGGTAATGGGCTTTTTTGTTCACGTCGTTCTCGCCGGGGTCGTCATAGCCGTACAGAAGCCCCGCCACCATCAGCATCCCGCTGACCGCACCGCAGACCTCCCGCATCCGCCCCATGCCGCCGCCAAAGGAGGAGGCGAGCTTCGCCGCGAAGCTCTTTTCAAGCCCCGTTACGTCGCTGAAGGCTTCCAGCACCGCCTGAGCGCAGTTGCAGTCGGATAAAAAGAGTTCTGCCGCCAATTCCCTGTGATCCATCGCTGTTTCCTCCGTATATTTGATAGAACCAGTTTACCGGGAGAAGGGGCAAATGTCAAGCCGGGATTCGCGCACAGATGGGCGACATGTGCCGGATTCGCCGAAATGGAATGGTAGGGTTCGCTTCTGATTTGGAAGATTATACAAAAAAAGCGGATGCACCGAAAAAGCTATTGACAATCGGAAACCGCGATGCTAGGATACACTCAAAATTGAATCGCTTGATAGAGGCGCGGTACTCATCAGTACCCTCCGGCAAGGTCGTGCAGCCGCCGAAGGAGAAAGGGATCACCGCCGAAGTGTGGGAAATCTGCCCGGGTTTTTCATACTGGGTCGTCAGAGAACATCTGCCGGACTGTCACAAAAAATCTTTGTGAAGCGCTATCATTGGCTGTTCGGATCACTCCTTTCCTTTTGTGGGGTCTCCGCATTTCCATGGACCGCTTTCCAAAGCGGTTCATTTTTTATTCCAAAATGCGAAAACGCAAAAAGAAAGGTTGATCTTAAAATGAAGAAGCTTGTATCCGTTATCCTGTCCCTGCTCATGGTCCTGTCCATGACCGCCTGTGGAAGCTCTGCTTCCGACGCCACTGCCGCTTCCGCCGCGCCAACCGCAGACAATTCCGTGGTTCTCGCCGGCGTGGAGGACGGCGTGCTCACCGTGGGCATGGAGTGTGCCTACGCCCCCTACAACTGGACCCAGATGGACGACTCCAACGGCGCTGTTCCCATCGCCAACAACCCCGGCGCTTATGCCAACGGCTATGACGTCATGATCGCCAAGAAGATCTGCGAGGCCAACGGCTGGGAGCTGGAGATTATGGCCATCGGCTGGGACGGTCTGGTTCCCGCGCTGAACGCCGGTCAGCTGGACGCCGTCATTGCCGGTCAGTCCATGACCGAGACGCGGCTTCAGGAAGTGGACATGGCAGGCCCTTACTTCTACGCTTCCATCGTCTGCGTCACCCGGAAGGATAGCCCCTTGGCCTCCGCCACCGGTATTTCCCAGCTTTCCGGCTCCTGCACCGCTCAGACCGGCACCATCTGGTATGACACCTGCCTGCCCCAGATCGAAGGCGCCCAGCTGATGCCCGCTTCCGAAACGGCTCCGGCCATGGTCATGGCCGTCACCTCCGGCACTGTGGATTACATCTGCACCGATATGCCCACCGCTATGGGCGCCTGCGCCACCTACGACAATCTGGTGATTCTGGACTTCTCCGGCAGCGAGGACAATTTTCAGGTAGACGCCGGTGAGATCAACATCGGTATCTCCGTGGTCAAGGGCAACACCACCCTGCTGGACGCCATGAATGCGGTCCTCAGCGGAATGACCGTGGAGGACATGAACCAGATCATGAACGAGGCGATTGCCGTTCAGCCCGCGATCTGAGGTGCCTCATGGATAAGCTTGCAAAACTCACGACCGACATCGGGAAGCTGTGGGAGACGTACTCCGGCGCTTATTTTACCGGCATCCGGAACACGCTGGTTCTGGCGGTGGTCGCGACCCTGATCGGCTGCGTGATCGGCCTGCTGTGCGGCATTCTCAACACCATTCCCTACACCCGGCAGGACCCGCCGGTCAAGCGCTTCTTCCTGAAGCTGCTGCGGGCGCTGATCCGCATTTATGTGGAGGTGTTCCGGGGAACGCCCATGGTCTTACAGGCGGTGTTCATCTTCTACGGCCTGCCCTACTTCACCGACGGCGCGGTGGCCTTCAAGGGAATGGGCGGCATCTGGGTGGCAGCCATCATCGTGGTGTCTATCAACACCGGCGCGTACATGGCCGAATCCGTCCGGGGCGGCATTATTTCCATTGACCCCGGCCAGACCGAGGGCGCGAAGGCCATCGGCATGACCCATGTGCAGACCATGGTGAACGTCATCATGCCTCAGGCGCTGCGGAACATCATCCCCCAGATCGGCAACAACTTTATTATCAACATCAAGGACACCTCCGTGATGTTCGTTATCGGCTTCGTGGAGTTTTTCGCCACCCATCGGAACATTGTGGGCGTCAATCTGCTGTATTTTCCCTCAGCCGTGATCGAGATGGCGGGGTATCTGATGCTGACGCTGGCGGCGTCTTTCCTGCTGCGCCTGCTTGAAAAGCGGCTGGATGGCAGCGACAATTACGAGCTGGTCAGTACGGACTCTTTGGCCATGAGCGCCGGTACCTATTCCCACCCCAGCCGCAAGACGCCCTTCGACGAGCGCAGCGGCGAGTTTGATTCCGGAAGACCGAAAGGAGAATATTAATATGGGAGACGTGATTTTGCAGGTCAACCACCTTTCCAAGTCTTTTGGAAGCCACGAGGTGCTCCGGGACATTGACTTTACCGTAGCCAAAGGCGACGTGACCTCCATCATCGGCGCCTCCGGCTCCGGAAAAAGCACGCTGCTTCGGTGCATCAACCTGCTGGAAACGCCCACCTCCGGCGAGGTCTGCTACCACGGCAAGAACGTGGCTGGGCGGGGCGTCAACGCGCCGGCCTACCGCGCCCATGTGGGTATGGTGTTTCAGTCCTTCAATCTGTTCAACAATATGACGGTGCTGGAAAACTGCATGGTCGGTCAGGTGAAGGTGCTGAAGCGGAGCCGTGAGGAAGCCCGGGCTCACGCGATGACCTATCTGGAAAAGGTAGGCATGGCGCCCTACATCAACGCCAAGCCCCGGCAGATCTCCGGCGGCCAGAAGCAGCGGGTAGCCATTGCCCGGGCGCTGGCTATGGATCCGGAGGTGCTGCTGTTCGACGAACCCACCTCCGCGCTGGACCCGGAGATGGTGGGCGAGGTGCTGAACGTCATGCGGTCTCTTGCGCGGGAAGGGATGACCATGCTGGTGGTGACCCACGAGATGGCCTTCGCCCGGGACGTGAGCAATCATGTGGTGTTTATGAGTCAGGGCGTCATCTGCGAGGAAGGCGTACCCTCCGAAGTGTTTGGAAACCCGCAGAAGCAGGAAACAAAGGATTTCCTCGCCCGGTTCCGCAGCGCCTGATACTGAAAAGAGTTACCGCCGGGGCAATTGCCCCGGCGGTATTTTTTGGTGTTCTTGCGGCCAGATCACGATTACAGTACGCAATGTACGTTTTGCAGGTAGAAAATCGCAGAGTAGCTGGCATTTCCCTGCACCGTCGGGTAGGCAGTAATCGCGTCAAAGTCCTTGTAGCCGTTGAGCTTTATGTCAAAGTATCCGCTCGGCTCGGTGTATTTGATGTCCTGCACATACTCCCATCTGCCGTTGCATCTGATATAGATTTTCCATGTGCCGTTGACCTTTGCGCCATGCCAGCCGTTTGCCTCAAGGTAGAGCTGGAAGGAGTCACAGTTTGCCATTTCGAGGGACAGCTCCAGAATAGAACTGCGTCCGTTATTTCCGAAATGGTAGTCCTCATCCGACCATGTTCCTCCTATTTCGCCGAAAGTAATTTCGTCTATTTTGCCGTCACGGCCTGCGTGAAAAGAGGAGCCGTAATATTCCACATATTCATTCTCAGCCAATGCGCCATCCTCGTAAAAGTAGTACAATGCGTCATCTATTTCCTGAAGATCTACATACTTTTCGCCATCCTGAATGTAATAACGCTTTCCGTTTATGGTGTGCCAGCCGTCCGTGAGGGCCTCTGTTTCCGTCGGGGCGGGAGGCTCGGTGTACGTGACTTTTTCGGTGGGGGCGGCTTCGGTAGCGGCAGGTTCTGTAGTCGCAATCGCTTTCAGCTCGTTCTGGGCATCGGTGCGGTTATGGAACGCGCGCACTGCAAGCAGAACTACGACCACAAGGGCGACGGCTGCCAGAATGATGGGAAGTCTGGACTGCCAGGAATTGTTTTTTTCGCTGTTATTCGCCGCCGGAGGGTTCTGCCACTGGGTGGGCTGCTGAGGGGCCTGCCATTGAGTGTCCTGCTGCTGGGGGTTCTGCCATTGGGCGGGTTGCTGCTGGATGGGCTGCGGTTGGGGTTCCTGCTGCTGGGGCTGCTGGACGGGCTGCTGAGGCTGCTTCTGTTCTGCTCCGCAATAGGGGCAGAATTTCACGGTTTCCGCGATTTCTTTGCCGCAGTTGTAACAATACATGTTCCTCTCTCCTTTGTTTTTTAATATATAACAACTATAACGCTTTGACCGGGCAATATCAACGAATTTGCATAGTATTCCTTGATAGCGACCTTACGATCCATGGCAAGATCTCAGCTGATACAGGTGATGCACAAGCTTGCGTACAACCTCCCAGCCGGGAAAACGGACGTCTGGATATCCTGAATTCGTGCTGGATTCCTCCAATCTTCGGCGGATTGCTAAGTTAGGCAAGCCCACCAGATACTATTTTTTCATAAGTGACCATGTATCTACAATTCTTGTTCCATCAACATCCCAACCAACAGCACGCACTTTTCCGTAACTGTCCACACAGATTGTATATCCCCAGCTTGCAACGTCAATACACTGGACATCTTGGAAAGACTCGATATCTCCATCATCCAGATATGCTGCCCATGTTGATATGTTTGTCACGATCGTTCCGTCCTCACGTATGCCAACCACGTAATCACAGTCGGCTCCACGCTCACAAGACGCCAGAATTGCAACAATGTTATCCCAGCCAGATACCTCCGGGGTGGGGACCTCCAAAACTCTATTTAAGTCCCCGTCATACTTCTGACCAGCTACAAGAATGCGACCATCTGAAGTAAGTCCGTAAACGGCATATCTGGCAGCAGCGACATCAACAATCCCCACCCAGTCAGAAACATTGCATTGTCCGTACTCGTTGTTTCCGCATGCGACCACGGTTCCATCGCTTCGTAATCCCACAGTGTGAGTGGCTCCGGCCGCAACGTCTACAATATCTTCCCAAGCGGAAACACCGCACTCTCCATACCGATTTGTTCCTTCCGCAACGACTTTTCCGGATGAAGTCAGTCCAACAATGTGGCGGTCCTCCCCCCACAATTCCTCATAATAATCAATTTGCACAATGTCTTTCCAGTTTCGGACATTTAAGGTTGAATCTGAGCAGACTACCGTCCCATCACTGCGCAATCCGGCGACAGTATCCCCACATGCTGAGAGCGAGCACATTCCCGTCCAAGTCGAAACAACATATGGTTTAGGGTTTCCCGCTGCGATGCACGATCCGTCAGGTTTTATGCCAACTGCAAAATGGTCGCCAGCTGCCACAACTTTTTTTCTTCCATATTCCTCCGCAAGACTTTGTGAAGTCGCTGGAGACGGAATAGAAACAGGCGCTGCGGCAGTCGGGGCGGCGGTTGTGGCAACGGTTGGAACAGTGGTCGGGGTAGTTGCTGCAAATGCGGCTGTATTGGTGTCATCGGCGGGTTTGTTGGCGTTTGCCCATATCAGCGCACCGCACAGCGCGACGGCAATGACCGCCGCCGCAGCAATCCAGAGCTTTTTCCCGGACTTCTTACCCGCTTTCGGTTTTGGCTCCGATTGGGTCTGAGGCGCGGGTTCTGGTGTCGGCTGGGGGGCCGGTTTGGCCTCCTGCTCTGGTTGAGGTTCCGGTCTGGCTTCCTGCACCGGCTGAGGTGCTGGCGCGGGTTCCGGTTTTACTGCTGTGCTGTACAGACCCTTTTCCAGTTCCTCCATGCTCTGCATCCGAGTTTTGGCGGATATTACCATGGCCTTTTGCAGCGCTTCCAGCGCCTGCGCCGACAACGCTTTCAGGCCGGGTTCCTCCCATGAGATGGTGTCTTCCACCACTCGGTCGGTGGCGACGGGCGGCAGTTTTCCGGTCAGGGTGTAATAGACCGTGGCGGCCATGGCATAGACGTCCGTCCATGGGCCGGAGCTGCCCCGCTGGGTATACTGCTCAAAAGGGCTGAAGCCGCCCTTGGCGACCTGCATGGAGGACGCGCCATTGTTGACGCTCAAGTCCTTTGCCGCGCCCAAATCCAGAATCTTTACCTTGCCGCCCGGCGTCAGCATCAGGTTGTCCGGGCTGATGTCCCGGTGGACAAGGCCAGCCTGATGCACCTGCTCCATGGCCTGAATGGCGGGAAGGAAAATGCCTTTTGCCTGTTCCCAAGGCAGCGGGCCGGTCTTTTCCAGCCGCGCTTTCAGCGTTTCGCCTTCCACAAAGTCCATGACGATGTAGGCTGTCTCGTTTTCCTGAAAAAGATCCCGCACCCGTACCACGTTGGGGATATCGTCCACTTTGGACATTTTCCGTGCCTCTTTCAGGAACATCTGCGTACCGTTCTGTTTCGCCTGCTGGGACTGCACACTGGTGTACCACGTCAGTCCCCGGGAGCCGGGATTCCGGCTGACCTGACCGGAAGGGTAATATTCCTTGATGGCGACCTTCCGTTCCAGCGCGATATCCCAGCCGACGTAGGTGATGCCGAAGCCGCCCTGACCCAGCACCCGGCCGACCAGATATTTCCCCGCGAGGATCGTTCCCATGGGCAGGGCATATTCTATTTCCGTGACCCGCCGCGGGTCGAAGCCGCAGTGGGGGCAGGGATAGCCCTGAATTTCCTCCATGCAGCTAAAACAACGGTTGAATTTCATATTTCTCTCTCCTTTTTGCGCGGCTTCCTTCCCCTTGGCGTTTAGGGGCCGGGGAAGACCCGCTCCGTGTCTTCATAAACGGGAGGAAGGTCAGTCCGCTATCTCGACCCATATTGCAGGGCGAACGGACAGATACCCATTTCCGACAGCATTTGTGTAGCGGGTGCCATCGAAATTTACAAAAGATGCCTGCGTTTCGTTTTCTCCCGGAGACCGCAGCCACCACCACGCGGCATCCGTAACGCCATCGTCGAGAGTCCGGGTATCCGCCCCCATGGAAACGGCATAGTTTGTCGGCGTGCAGATACGGGCGTCGCGGTCATCAAAGTACCGATCTGTATCGTTATAGCTGAGCAGGAAGACCATATCCTCCGTATTATTGCATCCCTTGGTGTGCCATTCGCTATTGTTCTGCGATGCGCCGTTGTCAACTTCTGTCACGAGGATCGACGCTTTTTCCTCTGCGGTAAACGCGGCGTCAAAGAACGTGCTGTTCAGCCAGCTGCGCAGGGTGCACGCTTCCCAAGTGGTTTTTCCGTAAGCACTGTTATACGGCTGGGAATCCAGCGCATAGCGGCTCAGCAGCAGGGCCTTGTTTCCCTGAACGTCCAGCACCAGCCACTCGATATCCTCAGCGCCGTTGCCGCGGATACCATCCTGCTCATAGCGACCAAAGGTGAGAATATCATTCACGCTTACAGACGGTCTGTTCCTGCTGGTTTCTGCCGGGGGCGTGGATAACGTTGGCTGTGTCTGATTGGAATTTGTGCTGTCCGGCTCTGTAGGCTTTGTGGTGGATCTTGTGGGAACGGCCTGCATTGTGGTTGGGGAGGAAACGGGCTGCGGCGCGGGCTTTGCTTTGACAAAAAGCGCTACCGCCAATGCCGCTGCTAAGCAAAGAGCGGCGGCAACACCAATTATTTTGAAATTTCCTTTTTTCGCGGGAACCGGCGGCGCTTTTCTGACCACGGTTTCGGACTGGCACTGGCGCAGGAATTCCGCCATGCTCTGCGTTCTTTCTCCGGCTTTGAGCGCCATGGCGTTTTGCATGGCGGAAATTACGTGCCTTGGAACGCCGTTGTTTGCCAGCAGCGCCCAGTTTACGGGTTCACCCTGCATACGGTCCGGGGCGGTGGGGGGAATGACGCCGGTCAGGCTGTGGTACATGGTCGCGGCCATAGCGTAGACATCCGCCCAAGGGCCGGAACCGCCCTGCTGGGCGTACTGCTCCAAGGGGCTGAAACCGCCCTTGACCACCAGCGCCGAGGATACGCCGCCGTTGATGGCGAGGTCCTTTGCCGCGCCCAGATCGAGAATTCTGACCCGGCCGTCCGGCGTCAGCATCAGATTGTCCGGGCTGATATCCCGGTGGACCAACCCGGCCTGATGTACCTGCTCCATGGCCTGCATGGCGGGCACGAAAATTTCCTTCGCCTGCGTCCACGTCATGGCGTCCTGCTCCAGCAGGACGGACATCAGCGTTTTGCCGCTGACGTAATCCATGACGATGTAGGCGGTGTCATTTTCCTGAAAGCAGTCCAGAACCCGGACGACTTCCGGGATATCCCCGATCTTTGCCATCTTCCGGGCTTCCCGGAGGCAGGCACGGACACCGTTTTCCCGGAGCTGGTCTGCCTGCTCGCCGTCCAGCCATTGCAGTTCCGTGCTTATCGGCGAAATACGGCTGACCTGACCGGAGGGGAAATATTCCTTGACGGCGACCTTCCGCTGCAGCATCAGGTCGAAGCCGATGTATGTGATGCCGAAGCCGCCCCGGCCCAGCATTTTTCCTACGATGTATCTGCCGTTCAAAATCGCCCCATAGGGAAGCACATAATTGGGTGCGGCGGCCTGCGCGGGGTCAAAGCCGCAGACGGGGCAGGGGTAGCCGTGAATTTCCTCCATACAGCCAAAACAGCGGTCAAATTTCATGTTTCTCTCCTCTTTCAGTGGCCTGACGTTCGGTTCCGTGTTCCCGGTGATGACCACTATAATAAAATAATATCATCGCTTGATGATGTTGTCTACTGCCTATTTGATAATTTTATTATAGCAAGTTTACGAAATTTGCGGTTGCGCGGTGTGCGACAATTTTGAAAAAATTTTGCCCGGCTCTGGATGGCAGAGCCGGGCGGGGTGGTTGTTAACGATTGCGGAATTCCTTAAGGATCTTACTGTCGGAGCAGATGATATCGGGCAGATTGTCACAGCCATAGAACATATCGTCCATTTCCGTTACGGCGGAGGCGTCAAAGCCGGACAGATTCAGATTGGTCAGGCTCTCACAGGAGCAGAACATATAACGCATGCTTGTCACGTTGGAGGTATCGAAACCGGTCAAATCTAAACTGGTCAGATCTTTACAGTTGCCGAACATACCGGCCATGTTCGTTACGTTGGAAGTATCGAAGCCCGATAAATCCAGACCGGTGAGACGCTCGCAGCTTGCAAACATGTGACTCATATCTATCACGTTGGAGGTATCAAAGCTGGCCAGGTCCAAACTGGTTAGACTCTCACAGATGTTGAACATAAAAAACATATCTGTCACGTTGGAGGTGTCGAAACTGGATACATCCAGACTGGTCAGACTCGCACAGTTTTGGAACATCGCACCCATGTCCGTCACGCTGGAAGTGTCGAAGCCGGATAAATCCAAACTGGTCAGACTCGTGCAGTGGTCGAACATCGAACGCATGTCTGTCACGCTGGAAGTATCGAAGCCGGATAAATCCAAACTGGTCAGACTCGTGCAGTCGATGAACATCGCACACATGTCTGTCACGCTGGAAGTATCGAAGCAGTTCCCAAACTTGATTGTCTTCAGATTTACGAAATCTTGAAGCAACCATGAAGCATCGGGGTTTGGTGCGATCGCCCCGTCAGCGGCCACGTATAGATCTCCGTTATTCATCCAGGCCAGCACGCTTCTGTCCCCGGCTTCTGACACGTCCCATGCACTGCTGGGGGCGTTTTGCAGTGAGCTTTGGAAGGTTAGGGTATTTACGTCTTTGCGCAAATACTGACTCTGCCCCCAAAACGGGGTAGCAGAGATGTCGTCTTCATAGACAAAGTCTGCAGCCGCCATGGTATGGACTTCCATGGGAACCGTTTCAATCGGCGCCGGTTCCGTGGCGGCGGTCTGCGCAGCCGGGGCTTTCACGGAGGGGCTGGATTTTTTCCCGCCGCTGCCGATGGAAGTGGCGAGGGCTATCACCGCGACCACCGCCGCAACGCCGGGGATCAGCCATTTGGAAAGCGGTCGCTTCGGCTCCGCATCGTGCCGGGGCGGTTGGGTGGGCTGCGCTTCCGGGTTTATCGGTTGGGTCTTCTGGGCTACCGGTTCTGTCTCCATCGGTTTGGGCGGGGCTGGCTCCCTTGCTTCCTGTTCTACCGGTTCTGTCTCCGACACCTCCTCGAACGATTTCGCCTCCCCCTGCGGGTGGGTGAGCATTTGCAGGAGCGTGTCCATGCTCTGCGGACGATCCTGCGGGCGCATACGCATACAGTCCGCCAGAATGCCGAACTGCGCCTGCGTCAGCCGTGGCTGGCAGGCCAGCGTATCGTCTATGGTGCGGTCTGTCGCGGGGGGCGGGAGAATGCCGGTGCAGCAATAGTAAATCGTGGCGGCCATGGCGTAAATGTCCGTCCACGGGCCGACCTTTCCGCTCTTGCTGTACTGCTCAATGGGGCTGAAGCCCTGCTTGGCCACCATCTGGGAGGACTGGACGCTGCCGTCATTTCCCTGAATGTCCAAATCCTTCGCCGCGCCCAGATCCAGCAAAATCAGCTTGCCGTCAGGCCGCACCATGATGTTGTCCGGGCTGATGTCCCGGTGGATAATGCCGTGCTCATGGACTTCTGCCAGTGCCTGTATGATGGGGGTCATGAGTTTGACGCAGCTGTCAAAGTCCATGGGACCGTTCTTCTGCAATTTTTTCAGGAGGGTCTCGCCCTCGATGAAGTCCATGACGATGTAGGCTGTTTCGTTCTGGATGAAAACGGATTTTACCCCCACGACGCCGGGAATGCCCCCAAGCTTTGCCATTTTCCGGGCTTCCTTCAGGAAGCTGTCGAAGCCTTTCTGAGTGCCGGTTTTTCCCATCATGGCGCTGCTCCACACCACGGTGGAGTGACCGTCCCGGCTGACCATGCCGGTGCTCATGGGATAGTATTCCTTGATGGCGACCTTCTGCTCCAGCAGCAGGTCAAAGCCGATGTAGGTGATGCCAAAACCGCCCTGACCCAGCATTTCGCCCACGAGGTACTTTCCCTCCAGAATCGTTCCCGGTTTCAGGGCGAAGGTCTCCGCGTTCGCGCTGCCGTAGGCGCGTCCGCATTCCGGGCAGACGGTTTCTCCCGCCGTCAGCGGGTGCATACATTTCATACATCTGCGTACTTCCATTTTCCATTCCTCTTTCTTTCGGGGGCTTCCCCGCCGATTTTTGGAACCATTACGGTAAAATAATATCACCGTTTGATGCTATTGTCCACTGCTTATTTGGCGATTTTAGTATAGCAGGTTCCCGGAATTTGTGGTCGCGCGGCGTGCGACAATTTTGAAAAAAGTTGCGTGCCGCGCACCTCACACCGGGGAGCTATGGTGTATGATGACCATAGTTCCACTGCCCCGTTATCGATGCGCGGAAATGTGCCGGTTTTTGATGACACCGGGTGTTTGCTGTGATACAATGGCAGTAATGATTGTTTTGGATATGTCTGAGAACGGAACGATCAACGGATATCCGTGGGAGGATTTTCTCGACCAATACCGCAGCGCCTGAAAGGAATAACAGTTTTCGCCGCCGGGGCAAAATGCTCCGGCGGTATTTTGTTGGAAAAAGGACGGGCAATGGGGAATACAGTGGCAGTGGAGGTGGCGAACATGTTGGCAGCGGCCTGGCTGATGCTCAGTTCATTATTTTATTCATTGCAGCTGTCCTCGGGCAGCTTTCCCCGCCCGCTGACGGAGGAAGAGGAACGGTACTATCTGGATTTGGCAGGGAAGGGAGATCTGGAAGCGAGGAATGTTCTCATAGAACGGAATCTGCGGCTGGTGGCGCACATTATGAAAAACAGATAATGCGCGGGGAGATTTTCTGTGGCGGACAGAAGAGACGATTTTGTTCGCGTGTTGTGGCCAGAGGGAATATATTGAAATGCGATGCTTACAGCCCGGCAAGGTTTTGGTGACTGCCGGGCTGTGTTCTGTGTGATGGATGCTTGATTTGCGGATGCGTGCAAAAGTGTTTTAATGGGTAGATTCTTCGTTGCGTTTCCCGCAAAATCATGGTATGATGAACAAAGTTGAGGGCTTTGACATCATGGCCTCGGGGATACAGGTTGTTCCGGCTATCCGGACGGGCTGTACCAATCGGAGGATTCTCATACTGAACTCCAATTAAAATCTTTAAAAAAGATTTTAATTGCCTGAAGGGCA
>OIYS01000261.1_pt1 | contig 38983 bp, 33 predicted proteins | sample 1588271 | NCBI WGS metagenome assembly OIYS01 (sample SAMN03283286) | human gut metagenome | biome: human-associated habitat; material: feces | host: Homo sapiens | place: Peru | collected 2012
CCGTCGACCTCCAGCGTGACAGGCTGGCGTGCTAACCGACTGCACCACCGGGCCACAGAACAGGAATGATTGTATCAGAAAATGTTGGATTTGTAAAGAGAAAATTTCATTATTTGAGGCGGGGTTCCCGGAAACGACCGGTTTCGTTTCCGGGGTTGCTTTCTTTTGATGGGTGTGGTATGATAGCAAAAAGTATATTTTCTTGGAATTGTGTCATATTTTGCATAGAGGACGTGTATTATCAATGAGAAAGCTGAGCCGCAGCGCATATGAGGATACCAAGGGACTTGTCCGGGCGGCGGAAACGCTGCTGGAAGTAGTGGTCATGACCCTGCTGTATTACGGCGCGTTCCGCAAGGGATACGAAATCGAACATTTTGCGTACAAGGGCAAATATGTGCTGATGGGGATCTATGCGGCGCTGCTGTACGTCATGTTCCTGAACTCCGACTGCACGCTGTTCGGGCAGCTCCACAGGCTCGATCTGATCATCGGACAGGTCATCTCCCTGTTTGTGGTGAATTTTCTCACGTATTTCCAGCTGTGCCTGATCGCCAATGCCATGATTCCCGTGGGGCCGATGATGCTGCTGCTTCTGACGGAGATTGTCGTGGCGGTGGTACTGATTTATGTGTACACGGAGCTGTATTATAAGCTGTATGCCCCACACGATATGCTGCTGGTGTACGGCAACAAGCGGGGCATCGGGCTGAAGATCAAGATGGACTCCCGCCGGGATAAATATAATGTCAGCAAGCTGATGAGCATTGACGAGGGGTTGGAGGCAGTGTGCCAGGAGACCCGCAGGCACGATGCGGTCATCCTCACGGACATTCCCGCCCAGACCCGCAACGATATTCTCAAATACTGCTACCGCTACCGCATCCGTACCTACGTCGCCCCCAAACTCACGGACATCATGCTCCGGGGGGCGAAGAACAATACCCTGTTCGATACCCCGCTGCTCATGGTCAAAGGCACCGGCCTGACCCCCATGCAGCGCATCATCAAGCGTGCCATGGATCTGGTGCTCTGCGGCATTGCCATGATCCCCGCCGCGCCGGTCATGCTCATTATCGCAGCTGCTATTAAAATCGAGGATGGCGGCCCGGTGTTCTACAAGCAGAAACGGATGACCCGGGGCGGGCGGGAATTTGAGATACTCAAGTTCCGCAGCATGATCGTGGACGCGGAAAAATACGCCGGCGCGGTGCTGGCCTCGGAGGACGACCCCAGAATCACGAAGGTGGGCAAGGTCATCCGCGCCGCCCGTCTGGACGAGCTGCCCCAGCTGATCAACATTTTGAAAGGTGACATGAGCATCGTCGGCCCCCGGCCGGAGAGAAAGTGCCTCGCGGACGAGATTTCCAAGGAAATTCCGGAATTCTGCTACCGTCTGAAGGTGCGGGGCGGCCTGACGGGCTATGCCCAGATCTACGGAAAATACAACACCAGCGCCTACGACAAGCTGCGTCTGGACATGATGTATATTGAAAACTATTCGCCGCTGCTGGACATCCGGCTGATCATCCTGACGCTGCGGATCATTTTCAGCAAGGACAGCACCGAGGGCATTGACGTGGCGATGGAGAACCAACGGCGGGCGGACGAGCTCTGGCGGGAACTGGACGAGGAGAACGAAGAGAAGGAAAAAGGAGGTGCGGAATGAGCAGAGAGCACAAACGCAAACGCAACAGTATCCCAAGAATCGCGTTCGTGGGGCTGACCATTATCATTCAGATCGTCTGGCTGATCGTAATGGCGGTGAAGCTGAACGCCCACTCCGCTTGGATATCCGCGTGCGTCAACCTGTTGAGCATCGTGGTGGTGCTTCGCCTGTACGGCAGACACACTTCTACTGCCATGAAAATGCCGTGGATCATGCTGATTCTGGCAGCTCCGGTGATGGGCCTGAGCCTGTTTCTGCTGTTCGACATTCTGGGCGACCCGGGCAGGGCGGGGAAGCGTATCCGCCGCTTCCGGGAGAAAATAGAGGGCAGCCTTTCCCAGAACGAGGCGGTGCTGGCACGGCTGGAATCGGAAAATCGCGCCGCCGGCAACCAGTTTCACTATCTTTCCGTCCATGAAAACTGGCCTGTGTACGAAAATACCAGCGTCCGCTATCTGGGCGACGGGGCGGAAACGCTGGAGGCCATGAAAGCGGATCTGGAAAAGGCCGAGAAATTCATCTTCATGGAATATTTCATTGTGGCGGACAATTCGGCCTTTCAGGAAATTCGGGAAATTCTGGTGCGCAAGGCGCGTCAGGGGGTCGAGGTGCGGCTGATGTACGACGACATCGGCAGCCTTGGCTTTGTAAATCTGCGCTTTGCCAGAGGGCTGAGCGAGGACGGCATCCGCTGCAGGGTGTTCAACCCCGCTGTGCCGGTGGTTAACCTGTTCCTGAACCACCGGGATCACCGGAAGACTACGGTCATCGACGGCAAGGTGGGCTATATCGGCGGCTACAACCTTTCGGATGAATACTTTGGCCGTGCCCGGCCCTACGGGGTGTGGAAGGACACCGGCCTTCGGCTGGAGGGCGAGGCGGTCCGGAGCCTGACGGCGTCGTTTTTTGAGCTGTGGAACGTGACGACCAAGGAAGACGAGGACTTCGCACGCTACCTCAACATCTGTCACAAGGTAACGTCGGAGGGGTTCGTGCAGCCCTTCAACGATAACCCGCTGTCGGAGGAGCGCACGGCGGAAAATGTCTACCTGAATCTGATCGCTCAGGCGGAAAAGACGCTGTATATCACTACACCGTACCTGATCATCACCGACGAAATGAGCCGGGCGCTGCGCCTTGCGGCCAAACGGGGTGTGGACGTACGGATCATTACGCCGGGAATTCCGGACAAAAAAGTGGTATTTGCCATCACCCGCTCCTATTATTCCGGCCTTGCCCGGCAGGGCGTGCGGATTTTCGAGTATACGCCGGGCTTCTGCCATGCAAAGCAGTGCCTGTGCGACGGGAAGATCGCCTCCATAGGCAGCTCGAACTTTGACTACCGAAGCCTGTATCACCATTTCGAGAACGACGTTCTGCTCTACGGCTGTGACGCGATTGGCGACATGGCGCGGGATTTTGACGTGTTGTTCTCCCAGTGTACCGAGGTCACTCAGCGCTACAGCACCGGAAGCAGGGCAATTCTGCGGATGTGGCAGTGCATTCTGCGGCTGTTTGCGCCGCTGGTATAGAAAAGCGGGAAAAGCGAAAGGGGGTTCCTTTCGCTTTTCTCGTTCTACGGGGAGGTTTCCGGATATCTGCCGGAGAAATCGCATATTCTGTGAACGCCATTTTATCTTTTTATGAACTTTAGCACTCAGACCTTGACAGCGCTAAAAATCGTGGTATAGTGTAGGCGTACCAAAAAGAGGGGCGAAAAAAAGAAAGCCCCTCCGCAGGGAACATAGAAGATTTGAATGGAGGAATGACTTATGTTGCCCAGCATTTTTGGAGAAGATTTGTTTGATGATTTCTTTAACGATCCCTTTGGCATGATGAACGCCTCGGAGGGCCGCAGCCCCCTGTATGGCAAGCACGCCAAGAATCTGATGAAGACCGATATCCGGGAGAAGGAAGACGGCTATGAGCTGGCGGTCGATCTGCCCGGCTTCAAGAAGGACGAGATCAGCATTGACCTGAGCAATGGCTACCTGACCATTCAGGCCGCAAAGGGCCTTGATAAGGATGAGGAGGACAAGAAGGGTCGCTACATCCGCCGGGAGCGTTACGCCGGTTCCATGAGCCGCAGCTTCTACGTGGGCGATGTGAAGCCCGAAGAGGTGTCCGCCAAGTTTGAGAACGGTATCCTGACACTGGATGTGCCGAAGGCCGGACAGAAGAAGCTGCCCGAGAACAATCGGATCTGCATCGAGTAACCCCAAAAAGCACCGCGCCACGGTTTGCATGAACCGTGGCGCGGATTTTTTATTTTTCGCCCAGCACCAATGTGCGCAGGACGGGAATGCGCTTGATAAGCGCGATCAGCGGCGGCAGGAGCAGCGCCAGCAGCACCGGCAGAAGCAGATACATGCTCCACACGGGGAAATGGAGCAGCTTATCCATCGCCCAAGCCAGCAGCACCAGCAGGGGGTTGTGCAGGACGTAGATGCCGAAGCTGCGGCTTGCCATGCAGCGGGTGAAGGCAGTCTCCTTATCCAGCCACCGTTTTCCCGCGCCCAGCACCCCAAGGCAGGCAAACCACGCATAGAGATTGGTAAGCGGGGCTTTCAGATTGTTGAGAGCCGCGTAATTCTGTCCCCAGAAATGCACCGTGTAGACGACGGCCAGCACGCCGCTCACGGCAAGCATACAGGGTGCCCATTTGGCGAGCAGGGACTGGATCTGTTCGTGGGAGAACAGAATGTAGCCCGCGAGGAAGCAGAACAGGTAGAAACCGTTGCGGTAGACCTCTATCACGGGAGTGTTCAGAATATAGGCGCTGCCCCACATGCCGAGCACCAGAAGGCAGATGACGGGGAAATTCGCCTTGCCGCCCAGCTGCCACAGCCAGTCTTTTTTGTCCAGCTTGCGAATCAGCACCAGCACCACCTCGCACAGCAGCAGTTCGTGGAGAAACCACAGTACCCCGATGCCGGACATGCACCACACAAGATATTTGGCAAACCCCGGAACCTGACCGCCGCCAAAAATGTTTGCGTACTGGTCGGTGACCCAGCCGGTGCTCCACCCGATGAGGAAGATAATGGCGATGGAGGGAATCAGTTGGCGGCGGACTTTGCCTTTCAGGTATTGCTTTCCCGTCTGCTTTTCCAGACTGTACCGGGCGCAGATGCCGGAGATCATGAAAAGTGCCGCCATGAACCATGGGTACAGCACGTACAGCGGCGCGTCCAGCGCCGGAATGCCGGGGATAAGTACGTTGGTGATGACACCGACGCTGTTGAACTGGTAAAATACGTGATACACTGCGACGGACAGCACGATGCCGTAGCGCAGATTGTCAAGAAACGGTTTTCTCATCATTTTCCTCCCCGCAGATGGCGGTTGATACGGTTGGTTCTGTGCCGGATGGAAAGCAGAATGATTCCCCAGATCAGGGCGTAGCCCACCGCGAAGCACAGGGTAAAGACGCCGATAAACGCCCAGTCCCGGGGGATCCAGTTGTTCAGCAGATAGATCAGCAGATAATCCAGATACAGCGCTCCGGCGTGAATTGCCGTAGCGGAGAGCAGCGGCAGACGCTCGATCTGATAGACGACGCCGATGCCCGCCGCGATGAAGGCCAGCAGCGTCACGGTCACGATCCCCATGCAGACCTCTCCGGGGGCGAGGGAAGTGACCTGCCCGTTGGCACCCAGAATGCCGTAGATCATGGCGAGGATCAGCGGCCCGCCGGATGCGGCCAGCAGACCTCGTTTCAGAAATGTCAGACAATATTGCTTCATACGTGATCGTACCTCCTTTTGATTTCCGCGAAGCACCGCCTGGAAACATATTCCCGGTAGCCGCTTCGGAAGACGGCGTCCACCGCGCCGTTGAAGGAAGCGGTGAAGCGCTCCAAGTGGGCTTCGTTGGCAAGTGCCGACTTGTTGATGCGGATGAAGGACGCGGGAAGCATGGCTTCCAGCTCGTACAGCCGCAGCTTTAAGCGGCAGCGTTCGCCGCTGCGTGTAACGGCATAGGTCTTCCCGTCCAGAACGGTGATGCACTCGATATCGGAGAAGGGGAGCATCCGCATACCGTCCTCTGTGTACGCCGCGATCCGGTCAGAGCCGTCATGCTGCAGGACAAGAAGCTCCATTTCGTCGGTAAGACGGCTGCGCTCATGGACGGTAGCGACCACCGTTTCCTCCTGCGTTTTATCAATAACCAGCTTGAATCTCATGGGGCACCTCCTTGTGTTTACACTATATCATAAAAGAAACCAAAAATGTTGAAAAATCCGTTCAACGGTCATTTTTGACCGCTGAACGGCAGAAGGGCGGGGAAACGATTTTTGCGGTGACGGGGAAGAACTGCTTATTTTTTGCATAGCGCTTGTTTTTTTCGCGGAATCACGCTATAATGATAGAGAATATTTTTTGGAGAGGATCGTATGGCAAATAAAAATCAGGACTGGGACGATCTTGGAAGAAGCATTCAGGACATTGTGGACAGAGCCGTCAATTCCCGGGACTTTCAGAAGCTGAACCAGACGGTCAGTCAGGCCGTGGGCAAGGCCGTAGATATGGGAAGCGAAGCCGTCCGCAAGGCGATGGAAGCCGCCGCCCGTCCCACGACCCCGCCTGCCAGACCCGTTTACCGGGAGGTCGAGGCCACGGTCGTGGAGGAAAAGAAAGACCTTCCCGTGCTTTATGCCGGAACCGGCGGCGAGACTGCCGTAGGACTGGTGAAGATCGTAGGCGGCGGTCTGGCGCTGCTCACCGGGTTCATATCGCTTATTTCCCTGCTGGTCAGGCTGATCATGGGAATTGGTCTGGGGATTGCGTCTACCGTGATCACGGTTGGCGGCGTCGTTGCCGGAACGTGGCTGATCGTCAGCGGCATCCGCAAGCTGGGATGGGTCAGCCGGTTCAAGATGTACAAAAGAACCCTTGGGGAGAGCACCCATTGCACGCTGGAGCGGCTGGCGCGGAGCGTTGGAAAGAACGTAAAGTTCGTCCGCAGGGAATTGCAGAAGATGATCAACAAGGGGCTGTTCCTGGAAGGGCATATGGACAGGGAGGAAACCTGCCTCATCACCAGCGACGAGACCTACCGGCATTATGAGCAGAGCCGTCTGGCTCTGGAAGAGCGTCAGCGGCAGGAAGCCGCCGCCAGCGCCCCGAAGGTGTCCAGCCCCCATGACCCACAGGTACAGGAGGTTCTGGATCGGGGCAACGCCTTCATCGCCCAGATACGCGCCTGCAACGACGCCATTCCCGGGGAGGAAATTTCTGAGAAAATCTCCCGGATGGAGCTGATCGTCCGCCGTATCTTTGAGCGGGCGGAGGCGCATCCGGAGGTGGTCCCCGACCTGAAGAAGCTGATGGACTACTACCTGCCCATGACGGTGAAGCTCCTGAACGCCTACGCGGACATGGACGCCCAGCCCGTGCAGGGGGAAAACATTCAGGCTTCCAAGAAGGAAATTGAGGCCACGCTGGATACGCTGAATCTGGCCTTTGAGAAGCTGCTGGACGACCTGTTCCGGGATTCCGCCATGGACGTTTCCAGCGACATTTCCGTCCTCAACACCCTGCTCGCGCAGGAGGGACTGACGGAGGACGGCCTGTCCCAAGTGAAGAAACAGCAGACGCTGTAAGAAATAACCATATTACTGGAAGAGGAGATCAATTATGGACGCAGAATACAAAGATATGAACGAATCTGCCCCCATCCCCAGCCTGACTCTGGAGCCGGAGCTGGAAAACACACCTAAGCTGGTCGTGGCCGAGGAAACGAAGCTGCAGCAGACCAAGGTCGCCGAGCCGGTGCTGACCCCTCAGGAGCAGCAGATGGTGGATGATTTTGCCCAGAAGATCGACGTGGAGAACACCGCCCAGATCTTGCAGTACGGCGCGGGAACCCAGAAGAAAATGGCCGACTTCTCCGACGCTGCCCTCGCCAATGTGCGCACACAGGACTTGGGCGAGGTGGGCGACCTGATCGTTAACGTGGTGGGCGAGCTGAAAGGCTTCGACGCCGAGGAGGAAAAGGGCTTCTTCGGCTTCTTCCGCAAGCAGGCGAACAAGCTGGAGGTCATGAAGAGCCGCTACGCCAAGGCAGAGGTCAACGTGGAGAAGATCGGCGACGCCCTCCAGCAGCATCAGGTGCGGCTGCTCAAGGATTCCGCGATGCTGGATAAAATGTACGAGCAGAACCTTGCCTACTTCAAGGAGCTGACCATGTACATTCTGGCGGGCAAGAAGAAGCTGCAGGAGGTACGGGAAGGCAAGCTGAAAGAGCTGGAAGCCACGGCGCAGGCCACCGGACTTGCGGAGGACGCGCAGGCGGCAAAAGATCTGGCGGACAAGTGCAACCGGTTTGAGAAGAAGATCTATGATCTGGAGCTGACCCGCACCATTTCCATCCAGACCGCGCCCCAGATCCGCATGATCCAGAACAACGACAATGTGATGGTGGAGAAGATTCAGACCACGCTGATGAACACCATCCCCCTGTGGAAGAATCAGATGGTTCTGGCGCTGGGCATTGCCCATTCCAACGAGGCCGCGCAGGCGCAGCGTCAGGTCAACGACATCACCAACGCCCTGCTGAAACAGAACGCCGAGAAGCTGCACATGGCGTCCGTGGAGACCGCGAAGGAAGCCGAGCGGGGCATTGTGGACATCGAAACCCTGAAAAAGACCAACGCCGAGCTGATCCAGACGCTGGACGACGTAATGAAGATCCAGTCCGAAGGCCGGGAGAAGCGCATTGCCGCCGAAGCGGAAATGGCGAAGATGGAGAACGACCTCAAGGGCAAGCTGCTGGAGATCCGCGGCGGGGTATAACGCTAGAAAACGCAGTACCGGAATATCACCGGTACTGCGTTTTGGATTTGATAAAGGCGACCCCGTGGAACACGGGATCGCCCAAGGCCACAGAATAATTAGCAGCCGAAACCGCACATCCGGCTCAGCAGCTGCCAAATGGAGTTGCAATCAGAATTGTTGGTGTTGCAATTAAAAAAGAACATCTTGCCAACCTCCTGTTTCAGTATTTGCCTCGCGAAGACAAAAGGATTGTAACCGATTTGTAATCAATTTTCAAGCTGTAAATTCTGGAAACCAGGTCGTGTCTGAAAGCTGGCGAAAAGACCCGCTGCTTGGGCGTTTTGACAACTTTCAGATACGACCTTAGGTAAAAATGAGATTATTTGAAGGAATTATGAACGATAAAGTGGAAAAATACAATATTCCATACCGCGTTATCCGCAGCAGCCGCAGAACCATTTCGGTGCAGATAACCCTAAGCGGCGAGGTGCTGGTGCGATGCCCAAAGCGGATGTCCAATGGGGATATCCGGCGATTTGTGGAAAGCAAATCCGGCTGGATCGAAAAGCATCTGGAAAAGCAAACTGCGGCGCAGTTTCCTGCCTTTACGGCTGAGCAGATACAGGCGCTTGCCCGGCAGGCGCGGCAAACCATCCCGGAACGTGCCGCGCATTTTGCACCGCTGGTGGGTGTGACCTATGGCAGGATCACCATCCGCAGTCAGCACACCCTGTGGGGAAGCTGCAGCAGCAAGGGCAATCTGAATTTTAACTGCCTGCTGATGCTCACGCCGCCGGAGGTGCTGGACTACGTGGTCGTCCACGAGCTGTGCCACCGGAAGGAGATGAACCACTCCGCCCGCTTCTGGGCAGAGGTCGAGCATGTCTTACCGGATTACGAAATCCAACGGAAATGGCTGCGGGAAAACGGCACGGCGCTGATTTCCAGGCTGGAAAAGTAGTGTAAATGTTTTTTTCGACAAACGCACGCACCGAATCGCCCCCCGGATACTATAATGGTTACGGGAGGTGCGATGTGGAACATTATGTCTGGTTGGCGCTGGCGGCGACACTGGGGACTTGGTTTGTGACGGCACTTGGCGCTGCCACGGTGGTCTTTTTCAAATCCCCCAGTGCCAGAGCGCTGAATCTTATGTTGGGCTTTTCTGCCGGCGTGATGATCGCGGCCAGCTTCTGGTCGCTGTTACAGCCCGCCATCCAGCGGGCGGAAGCCGCGGGAAATACCCCTGCCTGGCTTGTGGCGGTATCCGGGTTCCTGCTGGGGGCGCTGTTCCTGTGGGGGTCGGATAAGGCCGTCTGCTTTGCTAGAAAAAGAGCGGGCATGGGAATGCCCGGAGAACGTATGAACCGCATTATCATGCTGGTGCTGTCCATCACCCTGCACAATATCCCCGAGGGGCTTGCCGTGGGCGTGGCCTTCGGGGCGCTGGGGACCGGCGCAAGCCCGGATGGGCTGATGGGGGCGGTGTCCATTGCCGTGGGCATCGGCTTGCAGAATTTCCCGGAGGGGGCGGCGGTGTCCGTGCCGCTGCGGCGGGAGGGCTACTCCCGGCGCAGAAGCTTCCTGCTGGGGCAGGCCTCCGGTCTGGTGGAGCCGGTTTCCGGGGTGATCGGCGCGCTGCTGGTGGTGACGGTGGAAGCGATCCTGCCTTATGCCCTTGCCTTTGCCGCCGGGGCGATGATTCTGGTTGCGGTACATGAGCTGATACCGGAGTGTCAGCAGAATCAGAAAGAGCAGCCCTACTGCGCCACCATGGGCATCATTCTGGGCTTTGCGGTGATGATGCTTCTGGACGTGATGCTTGGCTAAAAAAAAGATTACCAAACGGTCTGCTGCGGCAGACCGTTTTTTTGCTGTATTTGTGCATTGACAGATAAATGTACAGCTGTATAATTGTATACATTAAGACAAGAAAGCGGAAAGGGGCTTACTCTATGCTAGAGATTTCCAGTAAGACCAACCTGTTGGAGCAGAAATCCTACAAATACTCCCTTCAGGATGTGGCGGAACCGAATTTGCAGCGGGATGTGTATTCCTACGGCACCATTCCCAAGGTGGCGTTCAACCACCGCCGGGTGCCCATGTCCATGCCTGAGGAGATCTGGATCACGGACACCTCCCTGCGGGATGGTCAGCAGTCCGTGGAGCCGTATTCCGTTGACCAGATCGTAAACATCTACAAGTTGCTGAGCAAGCTGGGCGGCCCCTACGGCATCATCCGCCAGACGGAATTTTTCATCTACAGCAAAAAAGACCGGGAGGCCATCGAAAAGTGCATGGCGCTGGACCTCAAATTCCCGGAGATCACCAGCTGGATTCGGGCGACAAAGGAAGACTTCCAGCTGGTGCATGACCTGGGTATCAAGGAAACCGGCATTCTGGTCTCCTGCTCGGACTACCACATCTTCAAGAAAATGAAGATGACGAGAAAACAGGCCATGGACTACTACCTTGCCACGGTGAAGGAAGCCTTCAATGCCGGCGTCATTCCCCGCTGCCATCTGGAGGACATCACCCGGGCGGACTTCTACGGCTTCGTGGTGCCCTTCGTCAACGAATTGCAGCGGCTGAGCCGGGAAGCGGGGGTGCCGGTGAAGATTCGCGCCTGCGACACCATGGGCTACGGCGTTCCCTTTACCGAAGCGGCGCTGCCGCGAAGCGTGGCGGGCATTATCTACGGCTTGCAGCACTATTCCGACGTTCCCAGCGAGCATCTGGAATGGCACGGCCACAACGATTTCTACAAGGGCGTAGCCAACGCCTCCACGGCATGGCTCTACGGCGCCTGCGCGGTCAACTGCTCCCTGCTTGGCATCGGCGAGCGGACGGGGAATGTGCCTCTGGAGGCCATGGTGTTCGAGTATGCGTCCCTGCGGGGGTCGCTTGACGGCATGGACACCACGGTCATCACCGAGATCGCCGACTACTTCAAAAACGAGATCGGCTACAATATCCCGCCCATGACGCCCTTTGTGGGCAGCGCTTTCAACGTCACCCGGGCGGGCGTCCACGCCGACGGCCTGATGAAGGACGAGGAAATCTACACCATTTTCGATACCAAGAAAATCCTGAACAAGCCCGCTACGGTGCAGATCAGCAAAACCTCCGGCCTTGCGGGCGTCGCCTACTGGATCAACCAGACCTACGGTCTGGAAGACGGCGAGAAGCTGGACAAAAAGTCGCCGCTGGTGATCGCCATGAAGGAATGGGTAGACCAGCAGTATGAGGACGGCCGCCAGACGGTCATGACAGAACGGGAGCTGAAAGAGAAAATACGGCAGCTTGCCCCTGACTTTGCTGAAAGAGGGTAAGGAGAAGAATATGAATCAGTTCAAAACCACGTCTCTGGCGGATCAGGTGTTCGAGAAGCTGGAGAACGACATCATTCAGGGCGTCTACCCCCGGGGCGAGATACTGACGGAACTGAAGCTGGTCGATCAGCTGGGCGTCAGCCGCACCCCCATCCGGGAGGCGCTGCGCCGTCTGGAACAGGAGCGGCTTATTGAGGACACCGGCAAAGGCTCCCGGGTGGTGGGCATCACCGAGGAAGATCTGGAGGACATCATGAACATCCGCCAGCGCATCGAGGGGCTTGCCGCCTACTACGCAACGAAGAACATGACTCCCGAGGGGCTTGCCCAACTGACCCACATCGCCGACCTGCAGGATTTTTACTTTGACAAGGGAGACGCTGAGCTTTTGCGGCAGGTGGATGAACAGTTCCACGACACGATCTGCTACTTGAGCAAGCGTACCGTCATCGTGGACACGCTGCTCCCCCTGCACCGGAAGACCCGGCGCTACCGCCGCATTTCCATGGAGGACTGGTCGCGCACCATCAACACCCGGAAGGAACACAGGGCAATTCTGGACGCCATGGCTTCCGGCAACGCCGACCTTGCGGAGAGCCTCATGGCAAAGCATATCGAAAACGCGAAAAAGCACATGTTGGGAGGATTCAAAAATCATGGGTAAGACAATCGCACAGAAAATCATTGCGTCCCATCTGGTATCCGGGGACATGACCCCCGGCGGCGAGGTGGCGCTGCGCATCGACCAGACCCTGACGCAGGACGCCACCGGCACCATGGCCTATCTGGAATTCGAGACCATGGGTATTCCCAGAGTGAAAACGGAAATGAGCATCGCCTACGTCGATCACAACACCCTCCAGTGCGGCTTTGAGAACAGCGACGACCACCGCTATTTGCAGACCGTCACTGCCAAGCACGGCGTGTATTTCTCCCGCCCCGGCAACGGCATCTGCCATCAGGTGCATCTGGAGCGCTTCGGCAAGCCCGGCAAGACTCTCATCGGCTCCGACAGCCATACTCCCACCGGCGGCGGCATCGGTATGCTGGCCTTCGGCGCGGGCGGACTGGACGTGGCGGTGGCCATGGGCGGCGGCGCGTATTATATCACCATGCCCAAGATGTACAAGGTGAACCTGACGGGCAGGCTCAGCCCCTACGTCACCGCCAAAGACGTATCTCTGGAGCTGCTGCGCATCCTCTCCGTCAAGGGCGGCGTGGGTGCGATCATCGAGTGGGGCGGCGAGGGCATTGCCACCCTGTCCGTCCCGGAGCGGGGCACCATCACCAATATGGGTACGGAGCTGGGCGCGACCACCTCCATTTTCCCCTCCGACGAGGTCACGAGAAAGTTTCTGGCCGCGCAGGGCAGGGAAGAGGACTACGTTCCCCTGTCCAGCGACCCGGACGCGGAGTACGATAAGATCATCGACATTGATCTTGGCACTCTCAAGCCCATGATTGCCTGTCCCCACAGCCCGGACAACGTGGTGGCCGTGGAGACGCTGAAAGACGTGAAGGTCGATCAGGTATGCATCGGCTCCTGCACCAATTCCTCCCTGTACGACATGCTCAAGGTCGCCGCCATGCTGAAGGGCAAGACCATTCACCCCTCTGTCAGCCTGTCCGTGTCCCCCGGCTCCCGGCAGGTGCTGACCATGCTCAGCGACTGCGGCGCCCTGTCGGACATTCTCGCCAGCGGCGCGCGGGTGCTGGAATGCGCCTGCGGCCCCTGCATCGGCATGGGCTTCTCGCCAAACTCCGGCGGCGTTTCCCTGAGAACCTTCAACCGGAATTTCCTGGGCCGTTCCGGAACACGGGACGGGCAGGTGTATCTGGTTTCTCCCGAAACCGCCGTGGCCTCTGCCCTGACGGGGTACATCACCGACCCGACCACCATTGACCAGCCCCTGCACGTGACCATGCCGGAGAAATTCCTTGTGAACGACTCCGCCGTGCTGCCGCCTCTCCCCGCGGACAAGGCGGCGGACGCCGAAGTGCTTCGCGGCCCCAACATCAAGGAATTCCCCAAGAGCAAGCCCTTTGCCGACAGCCTGACGGCGAAGCTGGTGCTGAAAGTGGGCGACAACATCACCACCGACCACATCATGCCTGCCGGTGCGAAGATCCTGCCCTACCGGTCGAACATCCCTTACCTGAGCAAGTTCTGCTTCGAGGTCTGCGACCCCACCTTCGCCGAGAGAGCCAAGGCGGCGGGAGACGGCATCGTCGTGGGCGGCAGCAACTACGGGCAGGGTTCCTCCCGGGAGCACGCGGCGCTGGTGCCCATGTACTTGGGCATCCGGTGCGTCATCGCCAAGTCCTTCGCCAGAATCCATGTGGCGAACCTGATCAACGCGGGCATTCTGCCGGTGACCTTTGAAAACCCGGAGGACTACGACAAACTGAATCAGGACGCTGTTCTGACCATTTCGGATATTGCCAGCGGCATGGAGCAGGGGAGACTCGCGGTCACAGCTGATGATGGCTTCAAGTTTTATGTAAACTGCGCCCTGACGGAGCGTCAAAGGGCGATTCTGATGGCAGGTGGACTGCTGAACTACACAAAGGAGGGCGGACAATAATGAAGGAAATTACACTTGCCTGTGAGGCGTTTCAGAAGCTGCTGGAGGAGCAGCTGGAGAGAATCCGGAACATGAACGGGGAAAAGACGGATTTTTCCACCAAGAAGCAGGTTACCATCGGCGTCATTGACGGCGACGGCATCGGCCCCGTCATCACGGCGCAGGCCACCCGTGTGCTGGAAAAGCTGCTGGCGGAGGAAATTGCGGCGGGTTCCATCGTTATCAGGCAGATCGAGGGGCTGACCATTGAGAACCGCATGGCCTGCGGCAAGGCCATTCCCGACGACGTTCTGGCGGAGATCAAGACCTGCGACGTGCTGCTGAAAGGCCCCACCACCACCCCCATGGGCGGCAAGATGGAGAGCGCCAACGTGGCCATGCGCCGGGAGCTGGATCTGTACGCCAACTGCCGTCCCGTGTGTATCCCCGAAAAGAACATCGACTGGATGTTCTTCCGGGAGAATACCGAGGGCGAGTACGTTCTGGGCAGCCGGGGCGTGGAGCTGCCCGGCATGGCGGTGGACTTCAAGGTGACTACCGATCTGGGCACCCGCCGCATTGCCAGAGCCGCCTTTGACTACGCCAAAAACAACGGCAAGACCCACGTGGCGGTGGTCACCAAGGCCAACATCATGAAGAAGACCGACGGAAAATTCACTGCCATCTGCCATGAGGTCGCTGCCGACTATCCCGGCATCACCGTGGACGATTACTACATCGACATCATGACGGCGAATCTGCTGAAAGAGCCGCTGCGGGAGCAGTTTCAGGTGGTGCTGCTGCCCAACCTCTACGGCGATATCATCACCGACGAGGCTGCCCAGATTCAGGGCGGCGTGGGTACGGCGGGCAGCGCCAACGTGGGCGACCGCTATGCCATGTTCGAGGCGATCCACGGCTCCGCCCCCCGGATGATCGAGCGGGGCATGGGGGATTACGCCAACCCGGCCAGCATCATCAAGGCTGCCGCCATGCTGCTCCGCCACATCTGCCGCGCCGATGCCGCCGCGCGTCTGGAAAAGGCCATGGCGGAGTGCAAAGTTGAGGTCAAGAGCGACGGCACTGCGGCCACTGCCGCACAGTACGCCGACGCTGTGATGGCGTTGCTGTAAAATTGGATATGGTGAAACAATCAAGGCTTCCCCCGGAGGGGAAGCCTTGATTCGTATAAAGGAAGACAAAATAAAAACGCCGCTGAAAAATCAGCGGCGGATTTATATGCCAAGATAATCAGACGGCGCGCTCAACCTTGTTGGAGCGGAGGCATCTGGTACAAGCGTACACATGGCAGGGGGTCCCGTTAACGACAGCCTTGACGCGCTTCACGTTGGGCTTCCATGCACGGTTGGAACGTCTGTGGGAGTGAGAGACCTTGATACCGAAGGTTACGCCCTTACCACAAAAATCACACTTAGCCATTTTCTAGCACCTCCCATCCGATAATGACTCGATAAATACGCCAATTCACAGGCGCTTAGATATGATATCAGATTTCGCGGTAAAATGCAAGTGTTTTTTTCAAAATAATTTGTTTTTTTGAAATGTATTGATATTCCCGCCCCTTACAGGTATAATAGTCATAAAAACCTTGCTTTCGGGGTGAAAACCATGACGGATACATACAGTGTGCCGCTGAAAACGCTGGTAAAGGAATTTAATCTGGAAGTCACCTATGCGTCCACGGATTTTGACGCCATCCGCATCACCGTTGAGGACGTGGCAAGACCCGGTCTTCAGCTGGCGGGCTACTTTGACCATTACGAGCCTATGCGTCTGCAGGTCATGGGCAATGTGGAGATGAGCTACGTGGACAAATTGCAGCCCAAGGAGCGGGGCGCAATTTTCGACCGACTGTTTTCCTACAAATTCCCGGCGCTGCTCATCGCCCGGGACATCCCGCCCCACGCCGAGTGCCTCCAGATGGCGCAGAAGCACAATGTTACCGTCCTGCGCACCAAGGAAGCCACCAGCACCATCGTTTCCACCATCATCACCTACCTGAAAGCCGCGCTGGCGCCCCGGATTACCCGCCACGGCGTGCTGGTGGAGGTCTACGGCGAGGGCATTCTCCTGATCGGCGACAGCGGCATCGGCAAAAGTGAGGCCGCCGTGGAGCTGCTCAAGCGCGGCCACCGGCTGATCGCCGACGACGCCGTGGAAATCCGCAAGGTCTCCACAAATTCGCTGGTGGGCACCGCTCCCAAGCTGATCCGCAATTACATCGAGCTGCGGGGCATCGGCATCGTCAACGTGGCGAAGCTGTTCGGCATGGGCGCCGTCCGCACGGAAAACGAGATCAACCTGATCGTGAACATTGTTCCATGGAACACCCAGGAGGTCTACGACCGGCTGGGTCTGGAGGAGCAGTACATGGAGCTGCTGGGGGTCAAAGTCCCCATGAACACCATCCCCATCACCCCGGGGAGGAACCTTGCCATGATTCTGGAGGTGGCAGCCATGAACAACCGTCAGAAAAAGCTCGGCTACAACGCCGCGCTGGAATTCACGGAGCAGGTCAACCAACATTTCGACGAAAACATGGGAAGAAACACATGAAAGAGTTTACCATCGGCCAGAACGACGCGGGGCAGCGTTTGGATCGCTTTCTCGCGAAGGCAGTTCCGCTGCTTCCGGCGTCTCTGGCGCAGAAATATATCCGCATCAGGCGCATCAAGTGCAACGGCAAGCGCATCGACCGGGATACCCGGCTGCAAGAGGGCGACGTCTTACAGCTGTATATCAACGACGAGTTTTTTGACAAGCCCCGGGAGGACAACGCCTATCTCACCGTTGCAAATCCCAAGCTGAACATCGTCTACGAGGACGAAAACATTCTGCTTGTGGACAAGCGCCCCGGCCTTGCGGTGCATCCCCACGACGGCGCGGAGTATGGCCGCACCCTGATCGACCACATCCAGTCCTATCTGTACCAGAAGCGGGAGTGGCGTCCCCGGGAGGAGAACGCCTTTACCCCGGCGCTGTGCAACCGCATTGACCGGAACACCGGGGGCATCGTGATCGCCGCCAAGACGGCGGAAGCCCTGCGGGTGATGAATCAGAAGATCAAGGACCGGGAGATCGACAAGCGGTACCTGGCAATCGTGGAAGGGAGTCCCAAGCCCAAAGAGGGGAGCCTGAAAGGGTATCTTTTCAAGGACGCCCAGAAAAACCGGGTGTACGTCACGGACACGCCCCAGCCTGGCAGCAAAACCTGTCAGACCAATTACAACACCCTCGCAACCGCGGCGGGGCTTTCCCTGGTGGAGTGCGAGCTGATTACCGGCCGCACGCATCAGATTCGCGCCCAGTTCGCCCACGCGGGACACCCTCTGCTGGGAGACGGCAAGTACGGCAAGCTGGACAAGCGCTTCGACCGGAACTACCAGGCGCTGTATTCCTACAAGCTGACCTTCACCTTCACCACGGACGCCGGGTCTCTGGCCTATCTCAACGGCAAGTCCTTTCGGGTGGAAAAGGTGGATTTCGCGGAGCAGTATTTTCCCGATGTGAAAATATGAAAATGGCATCCCGGATGGGATGCCATTTGGCGTATTTCAAAGGGCTTGCGGAGGAAAGGTGTAAGGGAAAAACGGTCAGCTTTTGAAAATATCAGAAAAAACAAACTCTGATCAATCCTAATATAAATAGGTGTACAGGATAGAAGAAATAAAAGAACCACTTAGAGAATTTCTTTCCTTTATTCATTCGTTTGCCATTATAAAAATATATGATTGCAATTCCGGCAAGTGCAATACCCAACATACTTCCTACTGCATAAATTATATTTGTTTTTATAGAAAATCTTCCAATACCGCCTAAGAAATTGAAAGTTCCAAATAACAACATTGAAACAGCAAATGCATATTTGATTTTAATTTCTGAATTACGACTCCAAATAAATAACAATGTAAATATAGGTGCTAATAATGCCCAGTCCGAAATCAGAGAGAGCAGAATCAACCCTAGCACACAGATGATTTTTAAAACTATATTTGACACTTTTTCAACTACAGTCAGAATACAAAAACAAATTAATAGGGTAAATAGCATATTAAGTCCTTGAAATTCCAATATTCCACTTTCCGTAAAAGCAAAACAATATGGAAATTCAGAGATCAAAGCAAAAATTAACAATCTGATTGCATAGTTCTTTTTTGAATGCGTATATTGATATCCTTCAACAAGAAAGTAACACATTACAATTGCTGTAAAGTATCCCAAATCTATAAAAAGCTCTGACCATAATTTTCCTGACTTCATAAAAATCGTTGATATATGATTCAACAACATTAAAAACATAGCAATATACTTAATAGCATCCCGATTAAGTATTTTGTATTTATCCATCATACCATTTCCACCTTTTGTACGAATCTCCGCTTTTTTAACAAAAGCAACATGTCACACATATCTTTACCCTGTGGGAAAAACCTGTAACATATTTTAATTTCTCTAAAAACAGACTCCAAGAGAATAAATTTAAACAGGATGTTGCCAAGCAATTATTTGCCCTTTTCCAAAGAGGTAATGATTGCAGACCCCATTACAACAATTGCAAGAATTGAACCAAGCTGAGGCCAATTCATTATTTCGGCTCCAAATACAGTGCCAAGGTATCCTAAGATAATAGCAATAATGGAAGAAATAGCTGCTTTTCTCATATATTCGTACTCCTTAGTGACATTGCCCGGGATGCCATTTTCCGTATGAAGTTATTGCCAGCCCGCGTCCTCGGATTCGGATTTGCGTTGGCGGGAGAGAAGCGCCTGAACGGCGTCCTTCACGTCTGCGCCCTCGTAGAGCACCTTGTAGGCGGCGTCGGTGATGGGCATGTCAATGCCCTTTGCCTTGCCCAGTTCATAGGCGGATTTGGCGGCATAATAGCCCTCCACCACCGCGCCGACCTCCTTCATGGCGGTCTGGGGGTCTTTGCCCTGACCGATGAGGATGCCAGCCCGGCGATTGCGGGAGTGCATGGAGGTGCAGGTGACGATCAGGTCGCCCACACCGGCAAGTCCGGCGAAGGTCTCCTTTTTCGCACCCAGCGCCACGCCCAGTCGGGCGGTCTCCGTCAGGCCACGGGTCATGAGCATGGCCTTGGCGTTGTCCCCGAAGCCGAGACCGTCGGTGATACCGGCGCACAGGGCAATGACGTTTTTCAGCGCCGCACCCAGCTCCGCGCCCACGGGGTCGGGACTGGTGTACACCCGCAGGGTGTCCGCCATGAAAGCGTCCTGCACGAATTCCGCAAGCGCCTGATCGGTGCTGGCAGCCAGCAGACCGGTAGGAAGGTTGATGCAGACCTCCTCGGCATGGCTGGGGCCGGTGAGGGCGACGACATTTTTGCCGGTCTCCTGAGCGACCACCTGGCTCATGCGCATGTGGGTGTTCTGCTCCAAACCCTTGGTGACGGAGACCACCACGGCGTCTTCGTCAATGTAGGGAGCCACACCCCGGCTGACGGCGCGCAGGGGGAAGGAGGGCGTTGCCATGACCACCAGCTTGCAGCCCCTGACGCAATCGTAATCGCCGCTGATTTTTAAGGCTTCCGGCAATACCGCCGCGGGAAGGCGGGGATTGTGGTGGGTTTCCAGCATTTCCGGAATCTTGTCCTTTTCGTACGTCCACATGGTCACGTCGTGACCGTTTTTGCACAGACGAACGGCCAGAGCGGTGCCCCAGGCGCCGCTGCCAACTACTGCTGCTTTCATGATTTGCTTCCTTTCCCAAAGAGATTGGTTTTCCGTTCCTCGCCGTGAATCAGGCGGAGGATATTTGCCCGGTGCATGAACACGCACAGCGCGCCCATGAAAATGCCCCCGGCCATGACGTACACGTGGTCATGCTGAAAGACGGCAAAGCCCACGGCAAAGGTAATGGAGGCCAGCACGCTGCCAAGAGAGACGTACTTCGTAATCAGATAAGTCACGAAGAAAACGACGCCGATGAGCAGCCCGATGCGCCAGTCGATCGTCCATGCGATGAACCAGCCGCTTAAAATGCCCTTGCCGCCCCGGAAGCCCTGTAAGGCGGGGAAGTCATGTCCCAGCATCACGCAGACACCCGCAAGGGTCATGCCCTCCAGACGCAGACCGTAAGGCTCAAACACAAGAGCGCCCAGCAGACAGGCGAGGACGGCTTTGCCGACGTCAATGGCAATGACCATCGCGGAGCGCCCCGCGCCGTAGCTGCGGATGAAATTGGTCAGCCCTGCGTTGCCGCTGCCATGGCTGCGCACGTCGTCGTGGAGCATGGCGCTGACGCAGATGGCACCGTTATGGTTGCCGAGAAAATAGGAGACAAGGGCGGTAATGAGAATTCTCTGGAGCATCATTCGTCCTCCTTGTCCCCCCGCTGCCGGATGGTGATACGGATGGGGGTGCCGTTCAGACCGAAGACCTCCCGGATCTGGTTTTCCAGATAGCGCTGATAGGAGAAGTGGAACAGCCGGGCGTCGTTGCAGAAAATGACGAAATGGGGCGGCTTGGTGCTGGCCTGGGTCATGTAGAAAATCTTCAGGCGGCGGCCCTTATCCGTAGGCGGCTGCACCCGGGCGGTGGCGTCGGCCAGGACGCTGTTCAGCGCGCCGGTGGTGATGCGGCTGGTATTCTGGGCGTGAACGTCCTGAATGACCTGAAAGAGCCTGTCCACCCGCTGGCCGGTGAGAGCGGAGAGGAACAGCACCGGGGCGTAGAGCATGTAGCTGAGGCCCTGACGAACCTTTGTCTCCATGTCCCGCATGGTGTTGGTTTCCTTGTTTTCCACCGCGTCCCACTTGTTGACCACGATGACGGCGGCTTTGCCCGCTTCGTGGACAAGACCGGCGATCTTGGTGTCCTGCTCGGTAACGCCGTCGTTGGCGTCGATGAGGATCAGGCACACGTCCGCCCGGTCGATGGCGCTGATGGAGCGCATATTGGAATATTTCTCGATGGCATCGTCCACCTTGCTTTTCCGGCGCATACCGGCGGTGTCGATGAAGCAGTATTTTCCGGTCTCGTTTTCAAAATAGGAGTCGATGGCGTCCCGGGTGGTGCCTGCCACGTCGGAAACGATGACCCGTTCCTCGCCGAGAATCCGGTTTAACAGGCTGGACTTGCCCACGTTGGGCTTGCCCACGATGGCGACCTTGATAACGTCGCTGTCCTCCTCCTCACCGGAATCCTCCGGGATGTTTTCCAGAACCCAGTCCAGCAGATCGCCGGTACCGTGGCCGTGGATGGCGGAGGTCTCAAACAGGTCGCCGATGCCGAGACTGTAGAATTCGTACACATCGGGATTCACGGGGCCGACGGAGTCGCACTTGTTCACGGCGAGCGCAATGGGCTTGCCGGATTTGCGCAGCATGGTGGCCACGTCCTGATCGGCGGCGGTGACGCCGGAATGCACGTCTACCACCATGATGATGGCGTCGGCCAGCTCAATGCCGATCTCCGCCTGACGGCGCATGAATTTGAGCATCTCGCTGTCCGTACCCGGCTCGATGCCGCCGGTGTCCACCAGAGAGAAGGTGCGCCCGCACCATTCGCAGCTGCCGTAAATTCTGTCCCGGGTGACGCCGGGGGTGTCCTCTACGATGGAGGTGCGCTGCCCTGTGAGTTTATTGAAAAGCATGGATTTGCCCACATTGGGCCGCCCGACAATGGCGACCAGAGGTTTTGCCATGGTAACACTTCCTTTCCATATGACGGATTATCCTGTTTATTATGACACATCTTTCCTGCAAAAGCAATGCAAAAAAGTGGATTCATACAAATTTAACAGAGCGATTTTGGTGAATATTGCTTTTGGAACACGCAAAATAGCATGGAAAAAGAGGAAGGCGCGACGCACCTTCCTCTGCTTTCCGCTTTTTGGCTTACTCAGCCTCGACAGCCACGACCTGACGGCCATTGTAGGTACCGCAAGCCTTGCAGGCTCTGTGGGGCATGACGGGCTCGCCGCACTTGGGGCAAACCGCTACGCTGGGAGCGGACAGCTTCCAGTTGGAGCCACGGCGCTTATCGCGGCGGGCCTTGGACACTTTACACTTAGGAACAGCCATGGTGACACCTCCTTGGTCAAACTGCTTTTTACAGCATTCATTTTGGACTTACTTCTCAAGAAGCTGCTTCAAAGCAGCAAATCGGGGATCAAGCTCCTTCTGGCAGCTGCAGGGGCCGTCGTTCAGGTTTTTGCCGCAGCGCTGGCAAATACCTTTGCAGTCCTCCTTGCACAGCAGCTTGGAATCCAGACTCAGGACGAAAACCGTCCGTACAATATCGTCCAGATCGGCGCTGTCTCCCTCCAGAGGGAATACCCACTCGTCTTCGTTCTCTTCGTCGGCCAATTCCGTCACCAGAACCACATCGATGGGGAAGCGGACTTCCCGGTCAAAGTCTCTGGCGCAGCGGTCGCAGGTGCCGTGGATGCAGGTGGAGATCTCACCGGTCATCACGAGAACACCCGCGGTGTTCCGCACCGTGCCCTCTGCCGCGACCGGCTCGGACACAGGGTAGCTGACACCGTAACAAAGATCACTCAGGTCAACGGTTGTGGAAAAGGTGACTGACGCGCCCGGACTGTCAATGATTTTGGAAAGCCCCAGCAGCATACTTTTCCCCCTTCTCACAGTCGTGCCTAGATATTATATAGGCTTTTGCGTCATTTGTCAAATGATTTTTTCACAAAAAAACATATGTTTTCGCGGGTATTTCTCCCGGACGGCCGAGGCGCGGAGGGACGGTCACTTTTTTCGGGCGACGACCACGAACCGGCCGTTCTCCGTCTGGTAGGCGCAGGTAACCAAAGTAAGAAACAGGTCGCCGCACTGGGCGGTGACGCCGGTGTCGTAGAGCGCGTGTTCCCGATAATAGGCCATGGCCTCGTCGAAGCTGCTCTGGTCAGAGGTGTCATAAAACTGGTAGAATTTGAAATTTGTGTCGCTCTTTTTGTAGACCTTGTCGTAAAAGGCGGCCACGACCTCATATTCCTGTTCTTCGTAAAGGGTGTTGAAAGAAATCACCGGATTGCGCTGCCAGAAATCCTTCTGCTGGTATTTCAGCAGCGTGCGGAACATGCTGCCGTCCAGCATGTTGTGGGCATAGATGATGCGGTTGCCGCTTTCCGGGTCGCAGGCTGCGTCAATGAAGGGAAGCCCGGCGAAGCTGTAGCTAACCTCAAAATTGGCGTGGAGATACCGCTCCGGTTCGTCGGGGGAGTACATGACGGGGTAGTCGATTCTGGTTCCCGGAATGGTAAGCCAGCCCGCGAGGTCGGGATTTTTCTTGTACTGCTCCTGAAGGCGGGGAAGGACTTCTCTCGGTTCCGTGGGCGGGACGGTGGCGGCGGTGGTGGGCGGGACGGTGGCTTGGGTGGGAACGGTCGTCTCCGCCGGGGCGGAGGTGGAGATTGGCGTGGTTTCCCGGGCGGTCTCCGCGGCCATCCGCTTCAGGGCAATCCGGTTGCGCAGGGCAATGAACACCGTCCCGGCGAAGATCAGCGCCGACACCAGCGCGACGACGAGAAGAATTCGGGAAACGGGAGAATTTTTCCGCCTTTTTCGGCCTCGGGGGAGGTATTTTCCATTGTTTTGGTTGGTCATGGTAAATCATCCTCTGAAAAAGGCGGTGACGGGAGTACCGTCACCGCCATGGTTGGGGTTAGAGATTCTTTAGAAGAAGCGCTTCCTGGTGAAAACAGCCGCAACGCTCATCAGGCCGGACAGAATGGCCACGGGAGCCATCACGTCGCCGGTTTTGGGAACGTTATCCAGAGTGGGGTCCTTCTTGCCGTCGTTACCGCCGGTGGTACCGCCGCCGGTGGTGCCGGACATCTTGTGACCGCAGCCGTCGCACTTGCCGTCTCCGCCATCGTCAATGTCAACATGAGGCGCTTTTCCGAGGGACTTTTTGCATTTGGAGCAAAACCACTCATGGGAATTGTCGTCTAAATCCTTGCAGATGGCCCAATCATGCACCTCGGTGCCGCAGATATCGCATTTGCAGTCACCGTCCTCGTCCGAACAGAAAGACCGATAACCGCAGCCGGGGTCAGAGCAGTTGTGAGAATTGGGCGGGAAATGGTGCGTCGTATTTACATTGTAGCCGCATTTGTCGCAGATGCCGTCGCCCATACCGACATGCTCGCCGCTGTCGATAATGTCATCGCAGTCATCACAGGTGAGATGGTGATATTCATCGTTGTAGCCCCAGGTCGTATGTTCGTGGGTACAATTAAATTTGTCATAGCCGCACAGATCGCATACGTCTCCAACTCTGTGGTGGGGTTCTATATCACTCAGGCGAGCCGAACAGTTGGTGCAGTACTGGATGTGACCTTCGCTTCCGGCAGATACATACTTGGTATCTGTATGATTACAATAATTTGAATCCGGTATACCACATACGGTGCATCTGTGCGTGGTGGGGTTATAGGAGTGGGGTACAGCCGCGTTTATTGCCACGTTGCAGGAAAGGCAATACCAGGTATGCGAAGCTGTGTCAATCTTCCAAGTAACCATGTGCCCATCGTGGGGGTTCTCGGGATTTTCAGGGTTCTGGGGGTTTTCGGGATTCTGGGGATTCTTGGGATTCTCAGGGGTTCCGGGATTCTCGGGGTTTTCGTCGCCCTTAGAGTCGCCGGGAGTTTCCTGACCTGCCACAGCGGAGGGGGTGCCTTCCACTTCGGCGGCGGCTGCTGCTGGCACAATGGCAATCACCATGACCAGAACCAGCAGCAATGCGAACAGTTTTTTCATTGCGTTCTACCTCCATTGGAGTAAATTTTGGGACGAGTGGTATTACATTCGCCTATCCACGGTCATTATAGTCTTTTTAACGACTATAGTCAAGAAAAAATTTATAATCTAGAATAAAAAAACCGCAACTGGAAACCGTAACCAAAAAAAGGAGACGCAATAGTGTGATTGTTTACGACCCCTTCTGGAAAACCCTGAAAAAATCGTCTAAAACCACGTATACGCTCATAAAAGATCATCATATATCCAGCTCCACCATCGACAAGCTGCGCAAAAACAAGCCGATCACCACCACGACCCTGAACGATCTGTGCCGGATCCTCGGCTGCAAGGTGGACGAGATATTGGAATATGTCCCCTCGCCGGACGACCAATGCCTTTGAATCAGGGTAATCAGAAGCCGCTTTTTTATAAGGCGGCATTTTTTTGACATTGCCGGTTGACATAACAACAAAATTCCGTAATCAGAAATTCCAGTGGCCGAAGCATTTTTATTCTTCTCGGGACATACTCTGTTCCAAACCCATGGCAGGAGCCTTTCTCCTGCCGAGAAGGAGGCTGGCTATGGATCAAATTTATGCGGACATTGCTGCCAGAACCGGCGGCAATATTTATGTGGGTGTTGTCGGGCCGGTGCGTACCGGAAAATCGACCCTCATCAAACGGATCATGGAGGAGCTGGTGATTCCCGGCATCTCCGACCCCTATCGCAAGGAGCGCGCCAGAGATGAGCTGCCCCAGAGCGGTTCCGGGAAGACCATCATGACTTCGGAGCCGAAGTTCGTCCCCGAGGAAGCGGTGGAGATTTCCCCCGACGGCGTGACGAAGCTGCGAGTGCGGCTGATCGACTCCGTGGGCTACATGGTGGACGGCGCGGTGGGCGCGGAGGAAGACGGCGTGCCCCGGATGGTGACCACCCCCTGGTACGACCATGAGATTCCCATGACGGAAGCGGCGGAGCTGGGGACGAAAAAGGTCATGGAGGGGCACTGCTCCATCGGCATTGTGGTGACCACCGACGGCACCATTACGGAAATTCCCCGGGAGGATTACGTACAGGCGGAAAAACGGGCCATCACCGACATGCAGAAAACGGGAAAGCCATTCCTCGTGATCGTCAATTCCCGCAACCCGGCGGGGGAGGCGGCGGGGGCGGTAAAGGCGTATCTGCAAAACACCTTCGCTCTGGAGCCCATCGTGGCGGACTGTCAGGCGCTGGACGCCGAGGGTATCGGCAAGCTCATGAAGGCGCTGCTGTACACCTTCCCCATGAGCGAGCTGCGGGTGCATCTCCCCCGGTGGATGGACGCGCTGGAGCCGGAGCATCCCGTGAAGGCGGCGCTGTATCAGGCGCTTCTCCAAATGGCCGAGGAAATTCACACGCTGGGTCAGGCGGAAGGGGTGCTGGCCGGACTGCGGGAGCTGCCCCAGGTGCAGGACTACAGCCTGCGCAGTGTGGATTTGGGCAGCGGCAGCGTGATCTGCGCCATCGTGTTCCCGGAGGCGCTGTTCTATGAGATTCTCAGCGCCCGGGCGGGAATGCCCATCCGAAGCGACGCCCAGCTATTGCAGCTGCTCACCGAGCTGTCCCAAATCAAGCAGGAATACGACAAGATCTCCGATGCCCTTTCCGCCGTCCGGGCGACGGGCTACGGCGTGGTGATGCCCGCGGCAGAGGAAATGAAGCTGGAAACGCCGGAGATCATCCGCAAGGGCGGCGCTTACGGCGTGAAGCTGAAAGCGGGCGCGCCCTCCATTCACATGGTACGTGTGGACATTGACACGGAGATCAACCCCATGGTGGGAGACGAAAAGCAGTCTCAGGATCTGGTCAATTCCCTCATGGGCGAAGACCCGGAAAAGCTGTGGCAGAGCAACATTTTCGGAAAATCCGTGTACGACCTGATTCAGGAGGGGCTGACCACGAAGCTGCTGGGAATGCCGGAGGAAGTCAGGGGCAAGTTCCGGGGAACACTGACAAGAATCGTCAACGAGGGCGCGACGGGGCTGATCTGTTTGATTCTGTAGGCGAAAATGTGGGCGTTCCGGCATTCCTTTCTTGACATTCCCCGTTTGCAGAGGTAAACTAAAGAAAAAAGGGAGGAATGCACAGTGTCCATTATCATTGAATACCTTTGGAAAGACCGCAAGCGTCATCTGGGGATGCCCCTGTCCTTTACCCGCTATCAGTTGTCCGAGGACCGGCTGTTCCTGTCCGAGGGATTCCTGAACATCCGGGATGACGATATTCTTCTTTACCGGGTGCGGGACATCGATACCAGACGCAATCTGTGGCAGCGCCTGTTCGGCGTGGGAACGGTCACAGTGCTGTCCTCCGACAAGACCATGCCGACGCTGGTGCTGAAAAACGTGAAGGACCCGCTCTTTGTCAAGGAACTGATCCACAAGCAGGTGGAGGAGATGAAGCTGAAGCGCCGGGTTCGTTTCGGTGAGATCGCAACCGTCGGCGACAATGATGACGACGATGACGATCTGGACGATCGATAAGGCTTTTGCCCCGCCGCTGCAAAGCGGCGGGGGGTATTAGACAGTTAACAGGCACGGCGGTATAATCTGCCGTGCCTGCCCTTTGTATTGTGTAAAGCAGATTCATGCGAGAACCCCTTGCCTCTCCCTATGGGAGAGGTGGCCGAGCGAAGCGAGGACGGAGAGGGTATACTAGGTTGCAAGGCCCTCTCAGTCACCTACGGTGACAGCTCGCCCAAAGGGCAAGCCAAGGGGGTGTACGCATTTTGGCGCGAGAAATGGAGCGTATCTGTACCGATACGCTCCATTCGCTGTTTTATGACTGCCCATCAAAGCGGCGGGACGATTTTCTGTTTAAGAATTTCTTTGTACGGGAAAATAAATCATCAGGGTGCTTTACCCTTGAGAAAATTCGTGATACAATACACTTTACGATTCAGATTGTTGAGGGGGAGTCCCTGTGAAGCGAACCGGCAGAAAATTTCATTGGAACTATACGGCGTTGGCCTTTGCCATTCCCTGCATGGGAATGCTGTTTGTCATGCTTATCAGCCAATACGAGCCGTTCGGCAAGTATTCCATGCTGTATTCGGATATGTACCACCAGTATTATCCCTTCTTCGTGGCGTTCCGCCGCGCCCTTCGCAGCGGAAGCGGACTGCTGTACACATGGAGCATCGGCATGGGGATGGATTATCTGGGGCTGATCTCCTATTATCTGGCATCGCCGCTGAACCTGCTCAGCGTTCTGGTGCCGGAGGGCTGGCTGCTGGAATTCTTTTCCCTGCTGGTGCCGGTGAAGCTGGGATTTGCGGGGATGTTCTTCGCCATTTTCCTGAAAAAGCTGTTCGGCAAGAACGATGCGTCCATTGCGGTGTTCGGCGGCTTTTACGGGCTGTGCGCATGGGCGCTGGGGTATCAGTGGAACGTGATGTGGCTGGACACCTTCGCCCTGCTGCCTCTGGTGGCGCTGGGGACGGTTTGCCTGCTGAAGGAGAAAAAGTTTTTCCTCTATACGATCACGCTGTTTCTGTCCGTCTATTCCAATTATTATATCGGGTTCTTTACCTGCATTTTCGTTTTCCTGCTGTTTCTCGTATACGAAATTTGCCGCTGGGGCGGGTGGAAGAAGCTGTTTGCGGATCTTGGGAGAATCGCCTTGTTTTCCCTGCTGGCGCTGGGAATGACTGCCATTCTGACCTTCCCAGCGCTGTCGGCCCTGCAGACTACCCAGTCCAGCGTGAACAATTTCCCCACCGGCTTCCGGCTGAACATCGCCAAGGAAAACACAATCAAGGGGCTTCTGGACGCCATGCGGCAGGTGGCGGGGAACATGGGCGGCAGCATCGAGCCGACCTTCAAGGAAGGACTGCCCAATCTTTACTGCGGCATTTTCAGCATCCTGCTGATGTTCCTGTACCTGATGGCGAAGGACGTCAAGCGCAGGGATAAGTGCTGCGCCGTGATCCTGCTGCTGTTTTTCAATGTCAGCTTCATCATCCGGCAGCTGGATTTCATCTGGCACGGCTTCCATTTTACCAATATGATCCCCTATCGGTTCAGCTTCCTGTACAGCTTCGTGGTGCTGTACATGGCCTACCGCGCATGGCTGATGCGCAGGAAGTTCCGCCCGGTGCAGATCGTGATCGCCGGGGCGCTGACTGCGGGGGTGCTTGCCTGCTCCAATGAGCTGTTCGAGACCGTTCCGCTGGAGCTGGGCAGCCTGACGCTGCAAATCCCGCTCTACTTTATATATAATCTGATTTTTCTGGTGCTGTATCTCACCGTCATGCTCTACGGTCAGCTGGAAGTGCCGGAGGGAACCACGGAGCGTCAGAAAATGCGCGCCCGCGCCAAGCGGAACCGTCAGCGTGCCCGGATTCGGATATTGGCGCTGTCCGTCATGGGTGTGGAGCTGATCTCCACGCTGGTGTGCTTTGGACTGTATTTCACGGGTACGGGCGTGTCCAACTACCCCAAGGGAACCACCTACACCGCCTCCGTCATCCGCTATATGTACGAACGGGAGGACGACAACCTGTTCTTCCGGGCGGAGACCACCCATTCCCAGACCCTGAACGACGGTGCCCTCAACGGCTACAACGGCATTTCCGCCTTTACCAGTTCCGCCAATGTCAAAGTCACGGAGTTCATGCGGGCGCTGGGCTACGGCGCGAAGAACACCTATAACCGCTACTGCTTCGAGGAAAGCTCCCCGGTGGCGAACCTGTTTCTGGGCATCAAGTATATGATCGAGCGGGACGGGAAGGACAAGTCCAGCACCTATTTCGACGAGGTGAACCGCTTCGGCGTGGCGTCCCTGCTGGTCAATACCGCGTATCTGCCTCTGGGCTTCCTGACGGAGCCGGCGCTGGCGGAACTGGACTTTTCCGCCAGCAGCGGAACGTTCCAGTTCCAGAACGATCTGTTCACCGCCGCCACGGGCATTGACGAGGAGGTCTGGCACAAGCTTCAGGGCGAGAATCTGACCGTCACCGGTAACGGTGCGAACATCACGGAAAGCAATTCCACCGGCTACTGCAAGTATTCCGACTGTGTTTCCGGTGCCAACGTGACCTATACCTACACCGCCGACCGGGACGGCTTTGTGTGCGTCCATCTGAACCTGCCCAAGCGGAACGATTTCTACGTCAGCGTCAATGGCGTGGAGCTTTACAAGGAGACCATCAGCCTGTCCCAGATGATCGCGGTAGGGGATGTGAAGACCGGAGATACGGTGGACATCCGCATCGAGTGCGACAAGGACGAGAGCAGCACCATGACTGTCAGCGCCGCCGTTCTCAACGGGGAGCGGTTCGCGCGGGGCTATGAAATTCTGTCGGCGTCCCAGCTGAATCTGACGAAGTTCCGCTCCACGCTGGTGGAGGGAACCATCGACTGCGACCGGGACGGCCTGCTGTATACCTCCGTTCCGCAAAACGGAAACTGGAGCGTCAGGGTGGACGGCAAGCCTGCCGAGATCAAACTGGTAGGGGACTGCATGGTGGCCGTGAATCTGACGAAGGGCGTTCACACCGTTCGCCTGACGTACCACAATGCCGCGTTCAGCCTTGGCTGGAAGATCAGCCTCGCCTGCGCCGCCGTTTTCGGCGGGCTGGCATGGAGCGTCTACAGACCCGACAAGAAGTACTAAGGAAACTCTGAATAAATCGTCTGCGACTGTGAGCGGGTCTTTTCCGCCCACTCTTCGGTATCGAAAACGGGAAATACACAAAGTATTCCTCCGTTTCCGATACCTCGATTGGCCGAAAAATCTCTCGCTCACAGCTCTTGCCGATTTAATCAGAGCTTCCCTAAAAATAACAAATACGCTGCCATCTCCTAACCGGGGATGGCAGCGTAAACTTTATCGGATTGCTTCCGTGATGGTGCCTCCGCCGACCACCAGATCGCCCTGATACACCACCACCGCCTGACCGGGGGTGACGGCGCGCTGGGGGATGTCGAATTCCACCCGGGCAAAGCCGTCCGCTTCCGGGTAGATTGTGCCGGGCTGTTCCGTCTGGCTGTGGCGGGTCTTGACCGTCACTTTAACAGGCTCGGTCAGTTCAGGGAAGGGATACCAGACCCAGTTGTTTCCCCGCAGCGCGGAGGAAAACAGCGCCTCATTCGGCCCCACCGTGACGGTGTTCTTCTCCATATCCTTTCCGCAGACGTACACCGGCGCGCCCATGGCCAGACCCAGCCCCTTGCGCTGTCCCAGCGTGTAGCACACCGCACCACGGTGTTTGCCGACCACGCGGCCGCTTTCGTCCAGAAAATCCCCGGCGGGGTAGTGTTTGCCGGTGTAGCGTTCCAGAAAAGCCGGGTAGTCACCATCCGGCACGAAGCAGATGTCCTGAGAGTCGTGCTTCCGGGCGTTGATAAAGTCGTTTTCCTCCGCGATGGCGCGTACCTCCTGCTTGGTCAGACCGCCGAGAGGGAATTGAATCCGGGCAAGCTGCTCCTGATTTAAGCAGGCGAGAAAGTACGTCTGGTCTTTGGCCTTGTCCGCCGCCTTATATAATAGGTATCGGTCGCCGGACTTCCTTACTTGCGCGTAATGCCCGGATACCACACAGTCGCACCCCAGCTCCAGAGCGCGGCGGAGGAGCCGGTCGAATTTCAGATACCGGTTGCAGTCGATGCAGGGGTTGGGAGTGCCGCCGCATTCGTAGCAGCTGACAAATTTCCGGATGACCTGCCGCTCGAAATCGTCCTTGAAGTTGAACACGTAGTGGGGAATTCCCAGACGTCTGGCCACACTGCGGGCGTCCTCCACGTCGTCCAGACTACAGCAGGTGTGTCCTTTTTCCAGACCGATCATATCATTGTCGTACAGCCGCATGGTCGCACCGATGCACTCGTAACCCGCGCGGAGCATCAGCAGCGCCGCCACGGAACTGTCCACGCCCCCCGACATGCCGATCAGCGCCTTCTTGCCGTCCATGAAATCCCTCCCGATGACATTTTTTTGAGTATATCAGCGGAAAAGGAGAATGTCAACGGAGAAAACCTGACAGGCAGAAAAAAAGAATGACATTTTCTGCGGCAAAAAGCGGCGTTTTTTCAGGATTTATGACAGAAACGGTATACAATACGGGAAGAAAAGAGAAGGGGAAGCTTTTTGGTAAAACAAACTGTAACAAAAATGTAATTTTTTTCAAAAAAGGGGTTGCAATTTGTAAACACCTCTGTTATAATATGGCTACTTACATAAGAGCAAAGGAGTAAGTAGCTATGAAAAAGAGAATTGTGTGTGTATTATTAACTCTGATCATGCTGGTCAGTCTGGTGCCTGTCACCGCTCTGACCGCGTCTGCCGCTTCGCTGAAGACCAGTGAGGCCGCGATTACGATCATGAAGAAGCTGGCTATTTTTAAGGATAAGTGCTATCAGGTACCCGGCACCAATGAATTCCGCATTGGTTACGGTACGATCTGCTCTGAGAAGCATAAGACGACGTATAAGAACGGACAAGTTGAGAACAGCACTGATGCAGGCAAGCACTCCATCACCCAGGCGCAGGCTGATCAGGCTCTGCGCAAGCTGATTCTGGATCTGGACGCGAAGGTCAACGCCTTTGCTTCTGCCAACAGCCTGACGCTGTCCCAGTGCCAGCATGACGCTCTGGTTCTGTTCACCTTCGACGTGGGCGATTCCTGGATGAGCGGCAGCGGCGTTGTCAAGAGCGCCATCGTCAGCAAGGCCAGCACCAATGACCTGCTGAAGGCCATGAGCGACTGGGCGGGCAATCAGGATGATTTCCGCCGCAGAAAGATCGAAGTCAATATGTACAAGAACGGGGTTTATTCCGATGTAACGCCCAGCAGCTTCGGCACCGTTACATACAATCCCGATGGCGGTGTCATAGCTCCGAACTATGCGACCTCCTACACCTTGCTCTTTGACACGTCCAAGACTTCCAAGCATATCCCGGCTCCCACCAGAAACGGCTACAAGTTCATGGGCTGGTACTCCGCACAGTATGACGGCACGCTGGTTCCCTCTCTGACGGGCAGCTATAACGGTAAGACGCTGTGGGCCGGCTGGCAGGCAACCTCTGTGACGGCCAACAATGCCAATGACCTTTCCTATGTGCATGGCATCAATGAGACGCTGAAGGTGTCCCAGCTGGTTTCTCTGGATGTCTACCCCGTTCCCACCAAGAAGAACGTGAAGCCTTTCCGCACCATCAAGAAAGACACTGCCACCGTTACCGCAATCAAGGACTTTATCGATGACGATGGCAACAGATGGTGCAAGCTGTCTGCAGCCGGAGATGGATGGGTTCTGCTTAAGTCTTCCGGGCAGAGCGACAGCGGCAATAGCGATTACACCGGCGGCAAGATCGATGTGACCGTCACGGTCACCAACGCCTATGTCAACAGACGTGCCAGTGACAGCGCTTCCAGCGCCAAGAACGGTGTCTACACCGCCGGCACAAAGCTGAAGATCGTCGCTACCAACGCAGCCAAGACCTGGGGTCAGGTGGAAGAAAACGGCGTGGCGGTGGGCTGGGTCGCCCTGATGTACACCGACTGGAGCACCGTCTATAACGGTTCCGCTCCCAGTGACGCCAACAACACCACCCCCATTGCCACGGCGACCGTTACCTATAACGGCTACCTGAACGCCCGCAGCGATCCCGGTGTGGACAACAAGATCGTCGGCGGCTTTGCAAAGGATACCACGGTCAATGTTTTCGAGATTCGCACGGTCAACGGTCACCGCTGGGGTCGTACCTCCTCCGGCTGGATCTGCCTGACCTACACCAGTGTTAAGATGCTCACCGACAAGAACGTTTCCGACACGGGCGTTCTGGACTACGCTTTCGAGGTCACTCTCGTGAACGCCGGCGCCGATCTCTCCACCTATGTGCAGCCCACTACCAGTTCCAACAACAGCGATACCATTAAGGCGGGTACCACGGGTCTTAAGATCACCAACGCGGCGGTTGTTGACGGCGTAATCTGGGTGAAGGCACACTGGACGGTCAAGGAGACTGACAAGAACGGTAAGACCAACGTGATTGCCAAGTCCGGCTGGGCGACCTACAATAACTTTAACCTTGTCCCGACCAAGTTCACGGTCGTCAGCGACAGCCTGAACATCAGAAAGGCTGCTGGCAGCGACAACGAGTTCGTATTCAAGCTCACCAAGGGCGTGGAAGTGGAAGTCCACGAGATCAAGCTTGTCGGCGAGGAAATCTGGGGCAGGATTGAGGGCTACACCTCCGGCGGCGTTAACTATGACGGCTGGATCAATCTGGCATCCAACTATGTCAAGCGTTCCAGCAAGATCACCATTGACGGCGGCACCAAGGGCGCTATCGGCACCGGCACCGTTGTGAACGCGGATTCCGTCCGTGTCCGTATGACCGGCGCTCTGTACGGTCAGGTTCTGGGCAGCATCAACCGCGGTACCAAGGTGGCCGTTCTGGAAGAGAAGGACGGCTGGTACAAGATCGACTTCGACGTTGACAACAACAAGGAGACCGACAGCTGGATTTACAGCCAGTATCTGGAGGTCAAGATGGGCGTCGTGGAGTCCGGCACCGGCAGCACCGGCAGCACCGGCGGCACCGGTACGACCCAGAAGACGGACGGCACCGGCAAGGGCATCATTGCCAACACCTACGCCGGCGTAAATGTCCGCAGCGGCGCAGGCATCGCCAACGCCATCGTGGGCAAGATTCTCAACGGCACGGAAGTGACCATCCTGGAGGTCAAGCTCGTCGGCGCCGCCAAGTGGGGCCGTGTGAAGCAGGGCTGGATCTGCATGGACTATGTCACCATGATCTCCTATGACGATATCCCCGGCAACAACAGCAATAACGGCAGCAGCGGCAACAAGGGCACCGGCGTGGACTCCTTCGACGAGGCTGAGAGAACCACCACCACCGCCGTCTACACCGGCTCTGTCAAGGCCGATACCACCGTTTACAAGACGCCTAACCCGAACCTGAAGGATAATACGGTTCGTTCCATCGGCACAGGCGAGAATATCACCATCCATGAGCTGACGGCTGTTACCCTGGAAATTTACGAGGGCGACAAGGTTGACGACAAGAACAAGAACAACGACGTCGAGACCGTTGTGAAGCAGACCTCCTACTGGGCGCGCATCAACGACGGCTGGATCAAGGATCCCGATGTGAACATCCAGCTGAATGCTCTGGACGAGAAGGTTCACACCGTGACCGGCGCTTCCGAGCTGAATGTGCGCAAGGCTGCCGGAACCGGCAATGACAGCATTGCCAAGCTGAAGAAGGGCGATCAGGTTCCCGTGACCAAGCTGGAGATCGTCAAGGATTCCGGCACCAGAACCCTCACCGTCTGGGGTCGTGTGGAAACCAGCGACGGCATCGTGGGCTACTGCGACCTGAGCTACATGTCCGAGGGTGCTCTGTACGAGAAGAAGGAAGAGCCTACGACTCCGACAACTCCCTCCGCGCCCACCATCGGCAGCACCGGCAACACCGGCGACGGCGGCTTCGTGAACAACAAGGGCGGCTACAAGTACACCGGCAAGGTCATCAACACCGAGTCTCTGAATGTCCGCGTTACCGCCTCTACCGGCGCCAAGAAGGCCACCACATTGAAGAAGGGCGCCAACCTGGTGATCTACGAGACCAAGATCTCCGAGGATATGGCCTGGGGTCGCTGCGACGCAGGCTGGGTCTACCTGTACTACGTTGACCTGACTCCCGCCAGCGGCAGCGCCATCGACGCCCGCGTGGTGTACAATGACAACACCATCATCTACACGGATAACGCCGCGTCCTCCGTCGCAGGCACCTATTCCAGAATGTCCGTCATCGACATTTACGAATACGTTGGCGACATGGCCCGCACCGATCTGGGTTGGGTCAGCACCGGCAATCTGCTGTAAGACAGTATCCAGAATCTCCCTGCGGGAAACCGCGGGGAGATTTTTCTTGCCAGTGGGGCGGGATTGTGATATGATACCCCCAACAGAAATCGGGAGGAATCCAACATGAGCTATGCTGACGAGCTGTATAAGAAAACGTGCCGGGACATTCTGGAAAACGGCTTCTCCGATGAAAATCTGGAAGTCCGTCCCCACTGGGCGGACGGGACACCGGCGCATACCATCAAGAAATTCGGCGTGGTGAACCGCTACAACCTGGCCGAGGAATTCCCCATTATGACCTTGCGGCGCACCTATTGGAAAAGCGCCGTGGACGAGCTTCTGTGGATCTGGCAGAAAAAGTCCAACCGCGTCGCGGATCTGGGCAGCCACGTCTGGGACGAATGGGTGGGGGAGGACGGCACCATCGGCAAGGCTTACGGCTACCAGCTGGGCATCAAGCACCAGTACAAGGAGGGCATGTTCGATCAGGTTGACCGGGTGATCTACGACCTGAAGCACAACCCCGCCTCCCGCCGTATTCTGACGAACATCTACAATTTTGAAGACCTGCACGAGATGAACCTCTATCCCTGTGCCTACTCCATGACATTCAATGTTACCGGCGACACCCTGAACGCCATTCTCAACCAGCGCTCTCAGGATATGCTTACGGCCAACAACTGGAATGTGGTGCAGTACGCTGTGCTGACCCACATGATGGCGCAGGTGGCGGGGTTAAAGGTGGGCGAGCTGGTTCACGTCATCGCCGACTGCCACATTTACGACCGGCACATTCCCGCTGTCAAGGCCATGCTGGAACTGGACGGATACCCCGCGCCTACCTTCCGGATGGATGAGAGCATCACCGACTTCTACGCCTTTACCAAGGACAGCTTCTCCATGGAAAACTATCAGTTCCACCCCTTCAACTTTGAAATCCCCATGGCGATCTGAGGTGGGACGATGGAACTGATCGTTGCGGTTTACGACGACTGGGGAATCGGCCGGGACGGGACGCAGCCCGTCGCCCTGTCAGCCGACCGGAAATTCTTCCGGACAACCACCCGTGGGGCAATGGTGATCGCGGGCAGACGCACCATTGAGGATTTCCCGGGAAAACAGCCCCTTCCGGGGCGGGTCAATGTGGCGCTGAGCAGAAGCGTGACGGCACTTCCCGGCTTTACCGTCTGCGGCAGCGCCGAAGATGCGGCGGCGCTTTCCCGCACCGCTGAGCGCTGCTTCGTCATCGGCGGCGGGAGCGTTTACCGGCAGATGCTGCCCTTCTGCGACGCCGCTTATGTCACGAAGGTGCATGTGACGCCGGAATCCGACACCTTTTTCCCAAATCTGGACGAGGATAAGGACTGGTATCTGGCGGAAACGCTGCAATCCGGTGAGGAAAACGGCATTGCCTACGAAATGTGCCTGTATAAAAGAAAGTAAAAAGCGCTGCCACTTGAGACAAACCAAAGTGGCAGCGTGTTTCTTTACTTGGACGGCTTGCGTTTTCCGTTTGACAGTCCCGGCTTTTTCCGCACGGGACGGGGCGGCGCGGAACGGATGAGACACTTTGCACCGGAACCGATCAAATCCTCCCGGTGCGCCTTCACCAGCGCTTCCCGCACGAGGGCGTAGTTTTTCGGGTCGCGGTACTGGATCAGCGCCCGCTGCATGGCTTTTTCGTGGGGGTCGGTGGGGACGTAGACCCGCTCCATGGTGCGGGGGTCAAGGCCGGTGCAGTACATAACGGTGGACAGCGTGGAGGGGGTGGGGTAAAAGTCCTGCACCTGCTCCGGATTGTAGCCCATGTCCCGGATGTACTCGGCCAGCTCTACGGCCTCCTTGAGTGTCGAGCCGGGATGGCTGGACATGAGGTAGGGGACGAGATACTGATTCATGCCGTACTGCCGGTTCAGGGCAAAATACTTTTCCACAAATCGGTTGTATACCGCGTTTTTCGGCTTTCCCATCCGGCACAGCACCGGGTCGGCCACATGCTCCGGGGCTACCTTCAGCTGACCGGAAATGTGATATTGCACCAGCTCCCGGAGAAAAGTATCCTTCTTGTCTGCCAGCAGATAGTCAAAGCGAATGCCGCTGCGGACAAACACCTTCTTCACCCCGGGAATTTTCCGGAGCTTGCGAAGAAGCGCCACATAGTCCGAATGGTCGGCGTTCACATTTTTGCAGGGGGTGGGGTAGAGACACTGCCGTCCGCCGCAGCAGCCCTTCGTCATCTGCTTTTGGCAGGCCGGGTGACGGAAGTTGGCGGTGGGGCCGCCTACGTCGTGGATGTAGCCCTTGAAATCCGGATCTTTCACCATTTTCTCCGCTTCCCGGACAATGGAGTCGTGGCTTCGCACCTGGACGATCCGCCCCTGGTGGAAGGTCAGGGCGCAGAAGGAGCAGGCTCCGAAGCAGCCCCGGTTGGAAACCAGGCTGAACTTGACTTCCTCGATGGCGGGCACGCCGCCGAGCTTTGTGTAGCTGGGGTGCCAGGCTCGCTCAAAGGGCAGGTCGTAAACCGCGTCCATTTCCTGCGTGGTCAGAGGCTTCTGGGGAGGATTTTGCACCACGAATTCCCGGCCGTAGGGCTCGGCCAGCCGCTTGGCGGTGAAGGGATCGCAGTTGCCGTACTGGATTTTGAAGGACTCGGCGTATTTTCTCCGGTCGGCCTTCAGTTCCTCATAGCCGGGCAGGAAAATTGTAGGCAGACTCTCATCGGGCTGAGCCGTGCGGAACACGGTGCCGTCAACGTAGGTGATATCCCGGACATCCATACCGGAATTCAGGGCATCCGCGATTTCCACAATGCTTTTTTCTCCCATGCCGTACATGAGAAGATCGGCCTGGCTGTCTAAGAGAATGGAACGCTTCAGGCTCTCCGACCAGTAGTCGTAGTGGGAGAGCCTGCGAAGGCTTGCCTCAATGCCGCCAATGAGAATGGGCACATCCTTGTAGGTCTGGCGGATGAGATTGCAGTAGACGACGGTGGCGTAGTCCGGCCGTTTCCCCAT
>OIYS01000266.1_pt1 | contig 38669 bp, 31 predicted proteins | sample 1588271 | NCBI WGS metagenome assembly OIYS01 (sample SAMN03283286) | human gut metagenome | biome: human-associated habitat; material: feces | host: Homo sapiens | place: Peru | collected 2012
TGTAAAACTCATAATAAAACATTTTTATGAGTCAACTTTTTTCAGGGAAAGACAATATTTGCGATTTGGGGTAAACTAAAAATCCGTATCATGATACGGATTTTATTGTATGATTATAATGTTTGCAGGGGCAACATGTGTGTCATTCCCTTATTTTATTATCATGACTTTTGTGTAGGGCTGCTTTGGCATTTGCGAGCCTTGTTGTGCGGCAAACACGCTGTAGTTGCCTGTTGGGAGGCGTTCGCCAGCCTCGTTGCAGCCGTCCCATGCCACTGAACCGTTTGCTCCGGTGAATTGCTTCACCACGTTGCCTTTCGAGTCCTTGACGACCACGTTGGATCCTTCCATCAAGCCTGCGATGGTGATGTAGCCTGTGAAGTCGGGGCGAACAGGGTTAGGATATGCATACACGTTGCTGTAGTCGGTTGCCGCCTCGGTGTAGTCGCTGAAGAACTGCTGTACGCCGAGTGGAGTGACCACAAACACGGAGTTGTTGTCGGTGTTGCAGCACACCTGATACACCACATTGGTGAGCAATGGGCTATTGCTTGAGGTGTAGTGGTTGATCACCGTCTTGCAGTCGGGCGAAAGCAGATACAGGCCGTCGCTGCCAGTTCCCACCCATTTGCGGTTGAGGGTATCGACTTCCACGGTGTAAATGCTTGCGCCTTCCAAAGCGTTGACTTTTTCCACGGTGAAGTCTTCGTTGAATGCGTCTGTGGCCTTGAACATCACAAGCCCTCTGTCGAATCCGAACACGATGTTGTCGTCAAGGTCGGCCTTGAGGGCAAAAGAATAAACCCATGTGCAGTTGGAGCCATCGCTTGCGGTGAGCGAGGTGTAACTCTTGGATTCAAATTCCGGCTTCGACAAATCGGGGTTCACACGCCAGAAGATAAGTGGACCAATATAGTCGCCACAGTTAAATACCTTGATGTTGCTTTTGTTGCTGATGTCGAAAATTGAATATTTAAACGAGTTGATATTGGTGACGTCGGGCACATTGTAAACTGTCCAGTCGGAGAGCGTGACATTGCCTTTCTTCAATTTCTCGTGTGGTAAAACTTTCACAGGAACGTTGTTGCTCAAACTTGAGTGCACCACCCAGAGGTTGCCGTCGTTGTCGAAACGGATAGCGGCTTTTCGAGCCACAAAAGGCGAGTTGTTTGCGTTGAAAATAGTGACAACTTTATCGTCCGTAACCTTGAATTGGCCACTTAAGCGGCTACTGATGTAGTAGGTGTCGGTGCTGTCGGTTGGGTCGAAGATTGGCCAGTACCAGCCTTGCGAACCGGCAGTTCCTGTCGGTCTTTCGTAAGTCCACGAATTGCCGTCATATTTGTCGATTTCATATAGCGCTCCCACATTGGCACTTTGCAAAATGCCGATGTCGCTGGTGGCGGTGAGGTAGAGTTTGTGGGTGTTTTTGTTGTAGCCCATCCAGTAAGGCACACCGTTGATGCTCACAGCGTTGGGTTTGTAATAGGTGTTTGCGTCGGAGTAGCAGTGGATGCCCTTTTCGTTCACGCCCCAGAGTGTGCCGTCGCCGTCGGGTGCGCAACTCACCAGTTCTTTTACGGTGAATGTCTTTTTCACAGCGTTGCCGCCCTCGGCATCGAGGGTGTAGTAGTATTTGGCGGCGAAGAAGTTTGCCAAATAGCCTGTGGCGGTTTTCTGCACATTGGTAGGTGCGGCTTCCACGATGGAGGTGCTGGTGAACGTTGCCTCGTCGGTGCCGCTGTCGGTGATGGTCACCTTTGTCAATCTCTTGTCTTGCTTCACAAGCATGGTGGCATCGTTGATGGCAAGAATCTTACCGTTCACCATATTGGCAATAGTTGTTTTCTTGTAGCCATTAAGCCACTCTGGCACACTGTTGGTAGGGCAGTAGAACACATCTTGATTGGGGAGGAACACTATGCGCCACTTTCCCACTTCTGCCACCGACGAAATGTTGTAACTATACACGCGTGTTTCGGTGATTCGCATTTTCGTGTCGTCAATAACCACGAATCCGAATCCGGTGGCCACAAAAATCTTATCGCCACTGAAAGTCACATCGTTGATGATGCGTGATTGTGTCATCACAGCGTCTTTGATGTTGGGTATGTTGGTCACCTTGCCATTTTCGGCAATGATGTCGATATTCGAGTCGTCGTAGGTCACCACAAGGTATTTTTTGTCATTGTTGTAGTAGATGCCGCTGATGAGTGTGCCAGAAAGTTGGTTTTGGTTGCTCAGCACGGTTTGTGCCTTGGTGCTCTTGTCGAAGCAGTATAGGCAGTTGTTCACAAGACTGTAAACCTTGTCTTTTGTATCAATCACATTTTGAGTGGAAGATATGGCGAAGCGGGTGTGTGTCACCCATTTGCCCGACGACAGTTGTGCGCTTGCCGCCAAAGGCAGCGCCGCTAAAAGTGCGATGAGAATTTTCTTTATCATGATGCTGAAAAATTTTTCCTATTGTTATCTATTTTAACGCATAAAATCGTGTAAAATTGTGTGATACGAAGTTTCTTATAGCCGCATCTCCACTTCTTTGTTATTGCCAGCCACGTTGGTGAACTCGAAGGCGCACCATTTGCCCGTCACTTCGCTCTCGTAGCGGTAACTGTACCACCGCTGCCCGATACAACTCACCATCGCCATGCCCAGGTGCTCTGTGTCGGCTCCTGCACCCACCACGCCCTTCTTCTCCACGATTTTCACGTGGGAGTCGAATTTCGTGATCACCAGGTTCACCGTGTCGCCCTCACGAATGGTGAAGTGCCTCTCGATGCTGATGTCGCCACCCTTCAGTGCCGTGATTCTTACGGTGTCGGGATGTGGCTCGCCGCCATTGGGAGCCACATTCATCGGCACAATCTTTGTGCTGGTGGCCCCAGGGTTTTTGGGACTGCAAATCATTCCCAAACTCATGAATGCCACTACCATGATTATCAGGTAGAAAATAGTTGAGTCGAAGAATGCCATAATTGCACAAAGTTAAACAAAAATTTTTTAAGGGGCTTGCTTTTCCGCGTTAAAATTCCACGCCCACTTTTATGCAAAGGTTGTGGAACGCCTCGCCTTGCTTGAGGTAGGTCTTGCCTGTGTCGTCTTTGATGGCACCGGGGGTGTCGCCTTGGCACCAGAGTTTATAGTCGGCGGTCTGCAATTCGTAAGCCACACCCACGTTGAACGAGAAAAACTCGTTGGTGGCGAAGTGGTAGCCGATGGTTGGCGAGGTGAAGAATCCTTTGTGGTTGATGAATGTGCCACCCACTTTCAGACTCACGAACGGCGTGTTCTTCGACTCGCTCATGAAATTGTAGCGTCCTTCGAGGTAGAAGGGGATGAATGGGTAGCGCCATGCCGGGTCGTTGCGCTTGCCGGCGTTCTCCTTGGTCTGGTTCCAAAACATAGGGTAACTTTTTTCCACTGGCTTGAAGTCGTGGATTGCCACACCCAAGCCGAGATAGGTCTTTGGAGTGAAGGCATAGCCGAAACTGGTTTCCACCAACCAGTAGTCGTTGCGGGGAGCGCCCACGCCCATGCTATAGCCGAGGTCGATGAAGCCACGGAATTTTGAGGTGTCGTAGTTCTTCTTTTTGGTCAAATGGTCGATATAGTTGATTTCGTCCATTGTGTAGTGGTAGGTGGCTTGGTCGGCGTCGTTGGCAATGGTTACCACACGTTCGTCGCGCTCGGTGATTACACCGGTCACCACTTGACCGTTGCGCAAGTGGATTTGCACTTTGGCAGGTTTCTTCTCTGCGTTGGCACTGAGGGCTACTGCTGCCACAATCAGTGCGAAAAATAGTTTTTTAAGCATAAGATGTTAATTATAGATGTAGTTAGAATTTCTGTAAGTCAACGAGGTGCTTGTATGAGCCGTTTTCGGCGATGAGTTGGTCGTGGGTGCCTTGCTCAATGATTTTGCCGTCTTGCAGCACGCATATCAGGTCGGCGTTCTTGATGGTGCTCAGGCGGTGCGCAATCACCACGGTGGTGCGTCCGTGCATCAGGTTGTCGAGAGCCTGCTGCACCAGGTGCTCGCTCTCGGTGTCGAGTGCGGAGGTGGCTTCGTCGAGAATGAGGATAGGCGGATTTTTCAGAATGGCGCGCGCTATGCTCAGGCGCTGGCGCTGTCCGCCCGACAGGTTGCAGCCACGGTCGCCGATGTTGGTGTCGAAACCGTTTTCCGTGGCCATGATAAAGTCGTAGGCGTTGGCGATTTTCGCTGCTGCAATCACTTCCTCGTCGGTGGCGCTTTCCACACCGAAGGTGATGTTGTTGCGAATGGTGTCGTTGAAGAGGATTGCCTCTTGGTTCACGTTGCCCATCAGTGCGCGTAAGTCGTATTTGCTCACGTCGCGAATGTCCACGCCGTCGATGCTGATGGAGCCTTCCTCCACATCATAGAAGCGGGGGAGAAGGTCGGCGAGGGTGGTTTTGCCGCTACCGCTCTGACCCACCAGCGCCACGGTCTTGCCGCAGCCGATTTCAAGGTCGATGCCGTCGATCACCCATTGGTCGCCGTAGCGGAATCGCACGTTGCTGTATTTGATGCCCTGCTTCATTTCTTTCAGTGGCACAGGGTGTTCGGGGTCTTTGATAGTGTCGTCGGCTTTCAAAATCTTGTCGATACGGTCAACCGATGCCAAACCGCGCTGAATGGCGTAACTCGCCTTGGAGAAGTCTTTGGCGGGGTTGATGATACTGTAGAAAATCACCATGTAGTAGATAAACGATGGTGCGGTGATGGAGGCGTTGCCCGACAGGATGAGTTTGCCGCCAAACCAAAGCACCACGGCGATGGTGGCGGTGCCGAGAAATTCGCTCATGGGGTGGGCGAGTTCGTAGCGGCGGTGCATGTTTTGGGTGATGCGGCGGTATTTGTTGTTTTCGTCGCTGAAGCGTTTGCGCACCTTGTCTTCGGCGTTGAACGCCTTCACGATGCGGAGTCCGCCCACGGTTTCCTCGATGTTGCTCAGGAGCATACCCCATTGGTTCTGCGCGTCGAGGCTCACTCGCTTCAGTCGTTTGCCCACGGTGCCCATGATGAAGCCGGCGATGGGCAGGAGGGTGAACACGAAGATGGTCAACTCCCAACTCACTAGAATCATCATCGTCAGACACGCCAAAATCATGATTGGGTTTTTAAACATCAGGTCGAGGCTCGACATAATGCTGTTTTCCACCTCGGTCACGTCGCCGCTCATGCGCGCCATCACGTCGCCTTTGCGCTCGTTGCTGAAAAAGCCGATGGGGAGGGTGACGATTTTATCGTAGATTTGGTTGCGTATGTCGCGCACCACGCTGGTGCGAATCGTAATCATGTTGAAGGCGGCAAGGTAGGCGCTGCCCACTTTCAAACCAGTGAACACCACCAGCATACTGGCGATGGCTGCCAATGCCGTAGATGGTCCGTAACTCTCAATCAGGCATTGCACACCATAGTAGAAATCGTTCACCACCACTTCTTTAAGTCCTGCGCTACCCAGTTCCATGTAAGTGTAGTGCGCCTGGTTCATGCCAAAGAGCATTTCCAAAATAGGGATGATAAGCGCAAACGAAAACAGGGTCAAAAACGCCGAAAGCACGTTGAATATCACATTCAGCGCTATATAGCGCTTATAGGGAGGAATAAATCTGCGAAGTAGGGTAAAAAAGCCTTTAAACATGAGTTATTTATTTATCAATTCAATACCGTGGCCACAAAAAACTGCATACCACACCAATTTAATAGCAAAGTTACACCATCTTCCTCTATCCACCAAAATCTTCACCGTAAAATGAGAGTCAACAAGTCAACGAGTCAACAAGTCAACGAGTCAACAAGTCAACGAGTCAACAAGTCAACAGGTCAACGAGTGCGAGGTTTTTTCTGGCTTTTAAATAAGAGGGAGTGAATTGGGGTGGGGTAATGGTCAGACCTGTCGGACTTGTCGGACTTGTCAGACGCGAACTTGTTGACTTGTTGACTCGTTGACTCGTTGACTCATTAATTTGTTAGTATTTTTTAACAGCAGTTGGGGTGGGGATTGGAATATTGTGGGTATCTTTGTTAGTTAATTAGTTAATAATGAACTTATATAAGATATGAAGATTTTTTCTCGTTTCACTCCTCTGCTGGTAATGGGGGTACTTGCCATCACCATCGCGCTCTCAGGTTGTGGCAAAGATGCCTTGCAAAAGGCTGTGAAAGACGCTTTTATCAAGGGTGACACCACCGAAACCACCTATCAAGCCATCTGCGACATCATCACTGGCAATCCCGAAAAATACAGCGCCTACGTTGATGCCGACGGCAATATCAACACCGACGCTCTCGACGAGATGATCAACGAGGTGGGGCAAAGTCTGCGCCCACCAATGACTTGGAACACCAAAAATTACGGTCAACGCGCGCTGTCGCTGAGTATCTACTTCGAGCGTAGCGGCTCGATGGTGCCCTACGACCAGGCTTCGGGGGCAGGCCAGTTGAAAAAGGCGGTGAACGACCTCATCAACTTCTTCCCCGGCGGCGAGAACGCGAGCATCAACATCGTGAACGACAACATCTACCCCTACAGCGGCACGGTGGAATCGTTTTTGCAAGACCGCGACATCTACGCCTCCACCAAGGGCATCGGCGATGCGTCGTACACCGACTTCAAGGTGATTTTCGACAAGATTTTCCAAGCACAGAAGCCCGGCAATGTGGCGGTGCTGATTACCGACCTCATCTACTCGCCCAAAAACACCGCTGGCGTGAGCGTGAGCAAGATTTTCAACGAGGAAAACAGCCTTGCCACCTCCATCTTCACCAAATACAAGGGTAAATCCATCATCGTGAACCAACTTCGTGGCGACTACGATGGTCAGTACTACCCCTACAACGGCAACTCATTCCACTACAAGGGGCTGCGTCCGTTCTACGCCATCATCATCGCCGACGCTACCACCATCGACCGCATGGCAAAAGACTCCCGATTCACCAACTTCCTCAACCTGCAAGGCACGGTGAACACCTACCGCTTCAATCAAGCCCACACCACGCTCGACTACAAGTTGGTGCCTGTGTGGAAAAACAACGCCGGCCGCTTCCGTGAGAGCCGCGACCAGAAGGGGCTCATCACCAACTGCGAGCCCGACCGCGAAACCGGCATCATCGCATTCAGCGTGGCGGTGAACTTCGGCGGCCTGCAAAAAGACGAGGCATTCCTGAGCAATCCGTCAAACTTCACAATACAGTCGCAAAACGGATTCACCATGAAGGTGGAGAAAATCATGCCCACCGACATCACCGGCAACACCAAGACATACCTCGACGGCATGACGCACGTGATTACCTTCACCGGCAAGATGAACACCGCCAAGGAGGAAATCAACGTGAACTTGCGCAACGACTTCCCTGCATGGATTGCACAATCCACCAGCGACGACGATTCAAGCGCATCCACCGCAGGATTTGCCAACACTACCTTCGGATTGGAGCGATTCCTCCGTGGCATCTACGACGCATTCTCGGCATCACAAGCCAACTACACCTCAATGACAATAAAACTCGAAAAATAAGATATGGACAAAAAAGGCATTTATCTCATCACGGGCATCGTGGCCACAGTGCTATTCTGGGTTTTCCGTGTGGAAGTTTACGAAGGGCTCTACCAAGCGCCGGGCTACAGCGATGCCATGTACAACACCGGCATCTACGGCATAGTGGGCATCATCAGCGCAGCCATGGCTTGGGGCGCAGCCGCCATCTTTTACTACGCCATCAACTCGGTGCGCTTTGCACGCTGGTGGCACTGGCTCTCCATCCTTGCCATCGTGAGCATTCTCGCGCCCATCGTGTGCTACTGCGTGAACTCCAGCATTTTCAACTCCGAAAACTACTCCTACGCTGCCGAAATGGTGTCGTTCGAGGGCGTGAACATGATTTTCACCGCAGTTTTGTATGTGGTGGCATCGTATTCTATCCGCTGGTGGAGCACCAACTGCCGTCACACCCCATTCCCACAATAAACCGAATCATCACAGCACAATAACAGTCAAGATATGAGATTATTCATTTTCGCCATCGGCGGCACAGGCTCCAGAGTGCTGAAGTCGCTCGTCATGCTCTCTGCAGCCGGTGTGAAACCGCTCGACGAAGACGGCCGTCCAATCCCCAACGTGGAACTGGTGCCCATCATCATCGACCCGCACAAGAGCAACGAAGACCTCAAACGCACCGAGCAGATGCTCACCGAATACTGCACCATTCGCGAAAAACTCTATGGACGCGAAGTGAATGGCGACGGATTTTTCGGCACCAAAATCAGCACCTTGCGCTCGATTATGGGCATGACTGCCACCACCATCAACGACACCTTCATCTTCAACATGGAGGCCGTGGGGCAGACCAAGTTCCGCCAGTTTATCAGCTACGACACCATGGACGAGCCTAATCAGGCACTCACGTTGCTCCTGTTTGCCGACTACCAGTTGGAAAACAAGATGAACATCGGTTTCGTGGGATCGCCAAACATCGGCTCGGTGGCGCTCAACATGATTAAGGACAGCGAAGAATTTAAGGCGTTTGCCAACGTGTTTGGCGAGGGCGACCGCATTTTCTTCATCAGCAGCATATTCGGCGGCACAGGCGCGGCTGGTTTCCCGATTTTGGTGAAAAACATTCGCCAAGCGCAAAACCTCGACGTGAGCAACAAGAATTTCCTGCGCCAAGCCCCTATCGGCGGACTCACCGTGCTGCCCTACTTCAACCTCAACAACAGTCAGGGCAAGAGCATCGACAAGGCCGACTTCGTGGTGAAAACGCAAAGCGCGCTGCAATACTACAACGAAACGCTCACCGGCGACGCCGACCGCAACGTGAACGCCATCTTCTACCTTGGCGACCAAACCTCGTCGATTCCCTACGACTACGACCCCGGCAACATTCGCGACCAGCACAACCCTGCCCACTTGGTGGAAATGGTGGGTGCAATGGCGGCACTGAAATTCGCCGGTATGGCCGACAGGCAATTTCTCGACGGCATGGGCGGTTTCCTGCCCACCAAGGCGTTTGAGTACGGTCTCGACAAAGACTTACTCGATGTGGATTTCACCACATTCGGACAGGAGACACGCCACCTCATCTATCGCCCGATGGTGAAGTTCCACATGCTGTTTATCTACATGCGCACCGCCCTGAAAGCCATCATCGGTCAGGGCTACACGCAAGACGAGCCAAAAATCCGCAGCGAGTTCACCACCACGCAGTTCTACCGCACGCTGGTTGACCAGTTCTTCGACTTCTACACCGAATGGCTCACCGAGATGCACCAGAATCTGCGCCATGTGGAACTGTTCAACGTGGGCGAGAACAACCTTTCCAACATCATCCACAATGTGGTGACCAAAAAGGGTTTCTTCGGGCGCAAGAGCGTGGACGAAAACACGTTCAACTCCGAAATGAACAAACTCAGCCGCGACAACAAAAAATACAGCGACCGCACAGTGGAATACAAGTTGCTCGACCTCTTCAACCAAGCGACTGGCAACATTCTTGACGAAAAATACGAAAACATCAATTAAGCCTCACACGCACCATGAGCAAGATTCTTTCATACAACAACAAGACCACCAAGACCAGTTCGGAAGACTGGATTGCTGTGGAACCATATAGCGACGACGACATTCGCCAAATCAAAGACCCGAACGGCGGACTGTCGCGCAACCCTCGCACAGCCATTCCAAGCCCATTTGCGCAACTCGACCTCGTGAAAAACGCGTTTGAGCACCTGCGACCCACGCCACAAGGCATGGTGGGCATAGCCAGCGAGCAAATTATGGTGAGCAACGCCCTCGATGTGGCGCAGCTCTTCTTTGAATACGAAAACCACCGCGACCAACTCCATATCGTGCGCTGGAACAAGACCGCCGAACTTGAGCGACTGAAGGCTTCGCCAGAGCACCGCCTCTACGGCGAAACGCTCGAACTCTTCCTGCAAGCCGACCGTGTGTACAATTTCGCACAACTTCAGGACTGGTATATCCTCTTGCTCAACAATCAGGTGATAGGCGGCACCAGCCCCTGCTCGTTCACGATGGCTGCGCCCAATGTGGGCGTGGTGGAATCGGTGAATGTGGAGCCTAATGTGAAACTTTTCGGCCAGGTGCGCGACCTCTGGCAGCGCGACGATGAGTTTATCTACCATCTGTTCCTGCTGTTCAACGCCTACACCAGCCTGCGCCGCTCGCTGGGCAACGTTTACCAATACATGGTCAACAACCTGCCTCTGATTCAGCGCAACAAGCCCGAACTCTACAACCGCATCTTGGCGGTTATCCCCAACCCCACTGCCCTGCAAGCCGACCGCGAGCCAATAGTGCGCCAGATGCTCGACATGCAGTTCAGCCCATTCGCTGGCGAAAGTGCCGTGAGTGTGCTCAGCGCGCCGCTCTACCGCAAGAAGATGGTGGACGTGACCACAAGTGCCGCCAACAGCGACTTCGTGATTGCCCCCACACGCAAGCAAGCCGACGGCGAGTTGCTGCCGCTGGTGCTTCGCAACAATTTCAACGGCTCGGTGGACCACTACACCTACATCAACCGTGAGTGGGACAGCGCCACACAGGTGTTTGCCGGCGGCGTGCCAGTTGACGAGCGTCATCTGCCCGACACCAGCATCCTCTACCCATTCCTCACCACCGACGATTTCTTCACCGAGAATATCATACGCTTGGGCGGAACAATCGACGAAAACCACTACTTCGACGGCAATATCCAGCGCACGGCAAACGCCAGCACCGCAAGTTATCTGCTGCCGTTGAAGCCCGTGTTCTTCAAATATTTCAACGCTTCCGACCTTTCGAGCCATGTGCTTGGCCGCAATTTCATCGACATTGTGGAAACCGGCGCAGGAAGCGTGACGGTAACGCTGCGCATTCCCGTCAAAAAGCGCTTCATTGAACTTTCACGCACCTATATCCCCATCGACGATGCCTCATGGCAGTTTAGCGAGCAGATGGGCATGGGTCGCATCATCAGCGGCGTGCAACTCTGCACCAGCATTTTCCCATTCGTGCGCACAGGCCGTGCCGATGCCTACAAGGTGCAACTGTTCACCTATGTGATGAACGGCGGCGGCAGTCTGCGCTTCCTCTCCGACGGCGGCAACGGCGAAATGCCAAAGGTGACCGAGCAACCTCGCACCCGACTGAGTTACGCCACCACCTACTACGATGTGCAAGGCGATTTCGACTACATCGAGGCTTCGGTGAGCAATGAGTTGGGCACTTTCCAAGGTGTGATTGTGCCGCTGTGGAAGTTTTACGCCCCAAGCGCGAAAGAACTGATTTTCGCCGTTGACTTCGGCACCACCAACAGCCATGTGGAATGGGCTGAGCGTGGCATGGAGTCGCAGCCGCTCACTTTCAGCGACAACCGTGAGCAGACGCTTATCGCATCGCTGCTGAAGAAGGATTCGCTGCTCATCGCCGACCAACTCCAACGCATCGAGTTCCTGCCTCGCGAAATCGACGACATCTACGGTTTCCCACTGCGCACCGCATTGGCGAACAACCGTGGCGCGGCAGGTGGCACCAACCTTTTCAGCGACATCAACATTCCGTTCCTCTACGAACGCCAGTATTTCGACGGCTACGAAGTGGCCACCAACCTCAAATGGATGGGCGACAACACGCTCTCGAAGGTGTTCCTGCGTGAAATCGTGTTGCTCATCAAGGCGAAGGCACTGCTCGAAAACGCCGACCTCGACAAGGTGCGACTGGTGTATTTCTACCCTGTGAGCATGGGCGGTGCCGACCGTTCACGCCTCGAAACAGCATGGGAAGAACTGTTCAACACCTTCATCGGCGGCAACATCGACAGCAATTTGCATGTTTACCCCGAATCAATCGCCCCGGCGTTCTACTACAAGGGCGCAGATGTGGCTGGCAGCAGTTATGTGTCGGTTGACATCGGTGGCGGCACCAGCGACACGGTGATTTACCAAACCAGCGCCGACCAGCAAAAGACGGTGCCTGTGGCTATCTCGTCGTTCCGATTCGCCGGCAACGCCATCTTCGGCGACGCTTTCAGCCCACACGATGCCGACAACAATCCCCTGCTCCAGCACTACACCGAATATTTCCGCAAACTGGTGGAGCACAACCCCGATGTCACCTACCTCAACAGCATCATGAACACCATCATGGCTGGCAAGCGCAGCGAGGACATCAACGCGTTCCTGTTCTCTATCGAGAATGTGGAGCAGTTGCGTGACTTGCCTCCAATGGACCGCAACCTCTACAGTTACAACGCCCTCTTGCGTGGCGACGACCAGCGTAAACTGGTGTTTGTGTACTTCTATAGCGCGCTCATCTACTACATCGCCTCGTCGATGAAGCACCGCAATTTCGTGAAGCCTAAGCAAATCTACTTCAGCGGTACAGGCTCGAAGATTCTCAACATTCTGGGCAGCCGCGAACTGGTGACCGAAATCACCCAGAACATTCTGGAGCGTGTGTTTGGCGAGAAATACACCGAGCCGTTCAGCATCAAGGTGGAGCGCGACTGTCCGAAGCAAATCACCTGCCGTGGCGGTGTGCGCCTCGAAAACCAACGCCTCGACAGCCACACATCGCCTGAAATGAGCACGCTCATCGACATGATGCGCCCACGCAACGTGAACGCAATGAAGTATTGCTACTCGATGATTGACGAGGAACAACTCACCATCGACAAGGTGAACGACCTCGGTGTGCGCGAGAAGATTGTGGACGAGGTGAAGCAGTTCAACCAGTTCTTCATCGAACTTTGCGACGCTGTGATACGCGACGAGTTGGGCGTTGACAACAAGGTGTTCAACACGTTCAAGACCGTGGTTGATGAGAATGTGGCAAACTATCTCATCGCCGGCATCAACAGTTATCTGCAAGGCCGTTACGAGCCGGGTGCCGTGGTGGAAGATGTGCCTTTCTTCTATCCTATCATTGGCGTAATACGTTACAATTTGCTGAAAAATTTATAATCCATACCGTTATGAAACATCTGATTACTATCATACTGCTACTTGCGGCGATGCCTATTTGGGCGCAGAATGCTGTGGACCTTGATTCTGCCAGCACCGAGCAAAGTCTGCAAAGCCGCATCAACGATGCCGACAACACCGCCGACAGCCTCGCTGCCACAGCACCGCAAGTCGAGGAAATGGCACAGCCTGCCACCTCTACCGACGACAGCGGACCAAACCTGCTGGTGATGGGTGTGCTCACACTTTGCGGTATCACTGGCATTGTGATGTCGGTGGTGGCGTTCTCCAAAATCAAGGCAATGAAGCAGGAGAAGGACAATGAGATTACCGCCCTGAAAACGGCGCTGAAGCAGCGCAACGAGGAATTTGAACAAAGTCTGCGCCAAATCGAAACGCGTATCGCTATGGTGGAGCAGGAGCGTGAACAGGCGGCAAAAGCAAGCGTGGCACCACGCCAAGTGACCGTGGGGCAAGCCAGCGCCATGCCAAAGCCTGAGAAAAAGGCTGGCGCATCGAAGATTTTCCTCTCTCGCCCCGACGATAAGGGCGTGTTTTTGGCGGCTTCCACCCACATTGAGCCGGGCAACAGCATCTTCGTGCTCACCACCGCCGACGGCACCACAGGCACCTTTGCCGTAATCAACGATGCCGGCGTGCATCAGTTGGCGCTGATGATGCCTACCGAGAATCTCACCCGTGCTTGCACAGGCCACAACATACAGATTTCCGCCGGCAAAACACGCATCGTCACCGATGCGCCTGGCCGTGCCGTGAAAGAGGGCAGGCAATGGAAAATCGTGCAGCAAGCCACTATCCACTACGAGTAATCACACACACACTACGCTCATTGTAAGATATGAAGTGCTATTGCCCGAAATGCGGTCGTGAGAATGAGGTGTCGGTTGCCGACCTGCGCCGTCAGAAAGGAACTGTGGTTTGTCCGAAGTGCCTCACCACGTTCCAGATGCCGTATGCCAATAGCGATGACGACGGCGACGACACGCCCCCACCCATTCCCAAGCGCAGAACCAAAGCCTCCGCACCGAAGCCTGCCGCACGCCGCACCACAGCAGCCCCCCGAAAGGCTGCCACGGCGAAGCAGAGCACGCCGCCACCTGTGCCAGCGCGCACAAGTCGCACGCCTGCCAAACCCCGCCCTGCGGCTAAGCGCAAACCGAGTCAGCCCTCGCCCCGCCAGCCCATGTCGAAGGCAGGGTGCGTGCTCACCACCATCTGCATCACGGCAGGATTTTTCCTGCTCTACACCCTTGTGGGTCTAATTTTTGACAAACTATAAGCATTATGGCTATAAAGAAATACACCTGCCCGAAATGTGGCAACGAAATATCAGTAGAGGAACAAGCCCTCGCAGCGATGGGCAATTCGGTGATCTGCCCCGAATGTCAGTCGGTGCTGCAAGCCGATGGCGATTTCCTGTATGTGCCCACAGCAGAACAGTCGTTTGAGCCTGTGGACCAACCCGACGGCGAATTGCCTCCCCCTTTCTCGGAAGAGAACATCATCGACGACGACGAAAAACCCACCCTCTACGACAACGCCGTGGAATATATATCCACTTGCGATGCCATCACTGTGCCTATGCTGATGCGTTATTTTGGCATCGACGAGAAAGAGGCAACGGAACTGATGCGCGAACTCGAACAGCGCGGCGTGGTAGCCCCGTTCACTGGCGGCCCAAGAGAAATCCTCATTCCTCACAGCAACGACCTGCCACGGGGCGCAAAACGCACTTTCGAAACCGACCAAATGCAGAAAAAACTGCTCGAACGAATGCGCCAAGCCCAAGCCAACGGCGAACTGCCCAAAATGCGCTCCTGCACATGCAGCCTCCCCTCCTTGCTCCTATTCATCTTCATCGCCTACCTCCTCTACACCCTCCTCCGCTAATCTCCCCATCACACACCGCAAATAACGGTTTTGTGAGGGTGAATTGGGATTATGCGGAGTGCGGAAGTGGAATATTCATTTATTTATTGTAATTTTGTAGGCAAAACCAAAAACCCCTAAACGACTAAATATGGAAGTAATCAATCTGTGTGAGCACGACTCGCTGGTGAGTCGCTATATGCTCGAACTCCGTGACAAGGATATTCAAACCGACCGTCTTCGTTTCCGCACCAATGTGAAGCGCATCGGTCAAATTATGGCCTATGAAATTTCAAAGCGCCTGAATTATGCCGACTGCAAAACTTGCACCCCACTGGATGTGGCTAACACTCGCAACATCGCCGACAAGGTGGTGCTTGGATCCATTTTCCGTGCCGGTCTTCCCCTGCATGAAGGTATGCTCACCTATTTCGACGATGCCGACAACGCCTTCATCTCGGCCTACCGCCAGTATATCGACGGTGGCGATGAGTTTGAGATTCACACCGAATATTTGGCAAGTCCAAGCATCGACGACAAGGTGCTCGTGATAGCCGACCCAATGCTTGCCACAGGCAGTTCAATGGAAGTGGCAATCAAGGGATTTTTGCAAAAGGGCACCCCTAAGCACATCCACATTGCAGTGGTCATCGCCACCGACCAAGCCATCGAATATGTGAAGAAAACCCTCCCCGAGGGCATCGAAGCCACACTTTGGGCAGGCGATATCGACCACATTCTCAACTCCCACAGTTACATCGTGCCAGGTCTCGGCGACGCTGGCGACCTCCTCTACGGCGAAAAATAACCCCAAAAACCCAAACATTAGTTCCGCCTTTAGTGATTCTTGATAAAACCCAAATCGGTCATGGCCGATTTGGGTTAAAACTTTAGTGGGGGATGGAAAAAAGTGGGGGAGAAATTGGTAGAATGCCAATTTTGTGGTAATTTTGCCTTCGGTTATTAATACCTCCATTTTTTGGCTATAAACACACACTAAAATTATACACTATCATGGCTGACTCCGACATTATTTCTCGCATCAAGTATCTTATCAAGGAACTCAATTTCAGGCAAACCGAATTTGCCAAGAAAATTGGTGTTGACACCTCCAACCTGTCAAAATATATGAACGGTCGCTTGCCCGTGAGCGATTCGCTCATCAACCGCATTGTGGTGAATTTGGGCGTGTCGAAGGAATGGCTCGAAAAGGGCACCGACATTCCGTTTGCCAAACACAGTTCGCCCTCCATCACCACCGTGCCGGCAAGCGAGGTGGAAACCATTTCGATGGGCACGCCGGTTTACGACATCGACGTGACGGCTGGCACAATGCCGCGCGCACGCATGTTTTCCGACGACTTGGTGGTGGGCCACATCAATCTGCCCGACATCATCAACGAGAACTGCCGCATCGTGCGTGTGAGTGGCGACTCGATGAGCCCCGTTATCCGCAGTGGCGACCTCATCGCCGTGCGCGAACTCTCCAATACGCAATACATCTTCTGGGGGCAGATATATGTGGTGCTGCTCGACGATTTCCGACTGGTGAAATATGTGCGCCGCCATGCCGACCCCGATATGGTGATTCTGCGGAGCGAAAACCCCAATTACGACGATATGGAAATACATCGCGCCGACATTCGTGAACTGATGATGGTGCAAAACATTATCCACCTCGACACAAGAAACTAACACAGCAAAATGAAGAAAGAAATTACTACACATACTTTGCCCAATGGGCTGAAACTGGTGCATGTGCCGGCGGCGCAGCGTGTGGGCTGGTGTGGTCTGATTATCAACGCCGGCAGTCGCGACGACCACGCCTCACGCCTCGGACTGGCGCACTTCGTGGAGCACACCATATTCAAGGGCACCACACATCGCCGCGCGTGGCACATTCTCAACCGTATGGAGACCGTGGGCGGCGAACTCAACGCCTACACCACCAAAGAGGGCACGGCGCTCTACAGCGTGTTTCCAGAGCCTTACCTCAAGCGCGCCATGGAACTGATTGCCGACTTGGTGATGCATTCGGTGTTTCCCGAAGCCGAAATCGAGCGTGAGAAAGATGTGGTGCTGGAGGAAGTGGCAAGTTACCGCGACACGCCAAGCGAAGCCGTGTTCGACGATTTTGAAGACCTGATTTTCGGCTCAAGCAGCAGCATGGGGCACAACATTCTCGGCACCGAGGATCACATCACCGCCATGGGCAGCGCCGACTGCGCACGCTACTTGAAGGAGCAGTATGTGCCCGAAAACATGTCGTTTTTCTACATGGGTCCCGCCGATGCCGCCAAGGTGTTTCGCGAGGCAGAAAAACAGTTTGGCGCCATGCACCACCGGCTCTGCCGCCCAGCGCGCGTCACCCCTGCTATACTCCCACCAGAGCAAAAGGTGGTGGACTTCGGTTTGCACCAGAGCCACACCATAGTGGGCGCGAGGGTGCCTGGCATGTACGACGACTGCCGTTTCGCCTTGGCGCTGCTCAACAATCTGCTGGCAGGCCCCGGCATGAACTCGCTGCTGAATGTGCTGATGCGCGAACGCCGCGGCTTGGTATATACGGTGGAATCGTCAATCGCCAGTTTCACCGACTGTGGTTTGCTTGAAATCTACTTCGGCTGCGAGCAGAACAAGGTGAAGAAAAGTCTCGACATCATCGGCAAGACCATCGACCAGTTGGCACAGTCGCCACTTTCCACATCGCACCTCGAAGCCGCCAAACGCCAATATTGCGGCCAACTGCTCGTGGCATCGCAGAGTGTGGAGGCTACCGCACTGGGTGCTGGCAAGAGCGTGCTCTACTGGAATCAGGTGCCAAACGTTGATCGCACCGTGGAGTGTATCAAGGCGGTAACTGCCGAGCAAGTGCGTCAAGCCGCCGAACTCATCACCCCTTCCCACACCTCCATCCTCACTTTCCAGTAAATTTTAACCCAAATTATGCAAATACTTCTGGCTAATGCGAAAATAATGAACGAAAGCAGCGAGGCGAAAGCGCAGAGCGTGCCGATGTTTCAAGCGGTGGCAGATGTGCTGGCGGCAGAAATGGCGCGTGCCGATGTCGAAACCATGGCGCAGATGCTGAGGTGTAGCCGTGCGTTGGCGTTGGAGAACTGCGAGCGTTATCGCTCGTGGGGCATCGCCGAGAAGATGCCTGCCATCATGGCTTACAACGGTCAGGCCTACAAGCATCTGAAGGCTGCTTCGCTCAGCCCGGAGGCGTTGGACTTTGGCAGCCGCCACCTGTGGATTACCTGCTTTCTCTACGGTCTGCTTCGCCCCATGGACGGCATTGTGCCTTACCGCATGGAACATTCCGTGGCACTCGAAGCCACCGACGACACGCCCATGAGCCAGTTTTGGCGTGGTCGGCTCACCGATGTGCTTATCGACAGCGTGAAGGCCGACGACGGCATCCTCGTTCACCTTTCCACGGCGGAGTATGAGCATCTTTTCGACTGGAAACGAGTGTTGCGCGAGTTGACGGTGATTCAACCCCTTTTCTACGCCCGCAACAGCCGTGGCGACCTCCAAATGCAAGCGGTGTGGGCAAAGGCTTGCCGTGGCGCAATGGTGCGCTATATCCTTGAAAACCGCATCACCCAACCCGAAGCCCTCACTGCCTTCACCCACGAAGGTTTTTCCTTCAACCCCAGCGCCCCAAGCCGAGCCGCCAAAAACAAAACCACCCTCATCTTCACCCAGTAATGCGCATATTGCGAATATTTTTTGTGATTTTTTGCGAAAACGGCGAAAAATTACTATTTTCGTAACCTGAATAATTCTGATATATTTAAAACAATTAATATAAGACATCAAATTATGAACGACGTTAAATTTTATCTCGACCCTGCTGAAAAGAAGATGGGCGAGGCTACCATTTATTTGGAAGAGGCATTAGCTCACATCCGCGCAGGTAAGGCCAATGTGAAAATCCTCGATAGCGTGAAAGTAGATGCCTACGGAAGCAAAATGGCACTCAGCGCTGTGGCTAACATCAGCGTGCCCGACGCTCGCTCTATCATGATCACCCCATGGGACAAAAGCATGTTCCGCCACATCGAAAAGGCAATCATGGACTCAAACGTGGGTATCACCCCAGAAAACAATGGTGAAGTGATCCGCCTCAACATTCCACCACTCACCGAGGAACGCCGTAAACAACTCGTGAAGGACTCTAAGGCTGAAAGCGAAAAAGCAAAAGTGAGCATCCGCAACGCACGCCGCGAAGCCATCGAAGGTTTGAAGAAGGCTGTGAAAGACGGCATGGCTGAAGACGTGCAAAAAGATGCAGAAGCAAAAGTTCAAAAACTCCACGACAAATTCCTGAAGAAAGTGGACGAACTCTTCGCCGCCAAAGAAAAAGAAATCCTCACCGTATAGTCCTTTCGGAACAAAACCCAACAAAAAGGCACCTATTGAATCCCCAAAAATTCAACAGGTGCTTTTTCCCTTTCACCACTCAGTGGATAAATACAGAGGGGGCACTGAAACAAAAACATAAAAAACCGCTCGCTTTCGCCGAAAAACCAATCTTCAGAAATCAGATTATCCGAAAGCGCAAATAAAAAGATACCCGAATGCGTTATGCTTGGTATGACATGCTGGAATACATTTCGTTCATTCCGAGGAATGGCATTCAAGGAAAACTCATTCTTCGGAACTTCTTTCCACTCTTATACCGGCAAACTTATATCACCACCTTACCAAGTAATGACCTTATCTACGATTTCTTGTTGCTCCATGCTGCTTCTTCGCAGATAGATACGAGTTGTTTCTATGCTTTCATGTCCCATGAGGTCGGCAAGCAGGGCGATGTCGTTGAACTTCTCCAAGAAATTCTTGGCATAGCGATGGCGGAACGAGTGGGGGTAAACCACTTTTTCGTTCAAGCCATACTTCACCGCATAGTTCTTCAACTGCTGTGATATGCCTCTTGTGGTGATACGCTCGCCGAAGCGATTGAGAAAGAGATAGCCACTTGTGCGGTTGCCTGTCTGCAACCACTTTTCTGTTTCCGTGCGCAATGTTTTGGGGATATAGATACGGCGTATCTTGCCACCTTTTGTATAGATGTCGTAGTAGCCCACTTGCACATGCTCAATCTTGATTTGCACAAGTTCGCTCACTCTGGCACCAGTCGCAGCCAAGAAACGCACCACAAAGTACCACTCCAAGTTGTTTTCCTTTTTCAACTTGTTCTTCAAGAAAGTGTAGTCGGCATTGCTGATGACATTCTCCAAATAAGAACGTTGCAGCACCTTGACCGACTTCAAGCGGAGTTTTGTTTTACCAATAAATACAAGGTACTTGTTTATCGCCTGAATACGGAGGTTCACCGTCTTTGGCTTGTAGGTCTCAATCAAGTAGGTTTTGTAAACTAATAAGTTTCTCTTGTTCAACTCCTTGTGTCGAGAGCCAAACTCCTTCACGGCATACAGATATGCCGAAATCGTGTTCTTTGCCATATTACCTTGGCTCAGGAACTCTTCAAATTTGTTTAATTCCATTTCTATTCGTTTATTAGTGAAACATATAGTTATCCTAATAAATAGGCATGAAATTGTTCTATGAGTTCCTATTATGAGAAGTTTCTCGTCACAGGGGAGGTGAAGTGCATCGACGAGGAGATACCATTCGAGATACCAACATCTTGGAGTTGGGCAAGATTAACCCATGTAACTTATCTTATTGAAGATTGTCCCCATTCAACAGCTAAAGATGAAGGAAAAGGCTATCCATTAGTGAGAACTCCTAATATTGGCTTTGGCTTTTTACAATTAAATGGTGTACATCGAGTTTCTGAAAAAGTTTATAATCAGCGAAATGTTCGAGCTGTGCCTCAAAAGAATGATTTAATATTTGCTCGTGAAGCTCCAGCCGGGAATATCGCAGTCATTCAAGAAGAAAAGGTTTGTCTTGGGCAACGTACAGTATTGCTCAGACCTATTACTAATTGTATTCTTCCACAATATTTGGCATATTATGTTCTTGCCCCATCTTCACAACAAAATCTTGTGGAAAAATCATTTGGTACAACTGTAGCTCATGTTAATCTTTCAGATTTTCGTCCATATCTGATACCCGTGCCACCTCTTGACGAACAAAAGCGAATCGTCAATAAACTCATAGAGTTGTTGCCTTTGATTGACAAGTATAATTGTTACGGTGATAAATTAGCAAAACTAAGCAATGAAATTTATACGCTTTTAAAAAAATCTATCTTACAAGAGGCTATACAAGGGAAACTTGTTCCACAAATAGCCGAAGAAGATACAGCACAGGAACTACTTGAACAGATAAAGGCAGAGAAGCAGAAACTGGTCAAAGAAGGAAAACTGAAAAAGACTGCATTGGCTACTTCTACCATCTTCCGTGGTGACGATAACAAGTATTGCGAGAAATCAGGTGACAATACTGTATGTATTGATGAAGAAATACCATTTGATATACCTGCAAATTGGGTATGGGTTCGACTTGATGATATTTGCTCTTTTATTCATAGAGGAAAGTCTCCAAAATATAGTCTAATCGAAAAATATCCAGTGGTTGCTCAAAAATGTAATCAATGGTCAGGCTTTTCTATAGAAAAGGCAAAATTCATCGAGCCACAAAGTATTTCGTCTTATAAAGAAGATCATATTTTGCAAGATGGAGATTTGATGTGGAACTCTACAGGATTAGGTACATTAGGAAGAATGGCTATATATTACAAAAGGCTGAACCCTTATGAGTTAGCTGTGGCGGACAGTCACGTCACAGTTATTCGTCCTTACAAACAATATGTTGTTTCTGAGTACCTGTATTATTATTTTGCAAGCAACACTGTTCAATCTGTTATAGAAGACAAATCGGACGGTAGTACAAAGCAAAAGGAATTAGCAACAAAAACTGTAAAAAACTATCTTGTTCCACTTCCACCATTTGCAGAACAGTTACGTATCGTACAAAAGATTAAGTCAGTAACAAGTATTATGAGTTGATAAATGGTAGCTCTGTTTGTATTGACGAGTTTTTACCGTTCCAAATACCCGAAACATGGGTGTGGTGTAAGGTCAAAGACCTGTTGGAAATACAAACAGGGGCATCGTTCAAAAAAGAGCAAGCAAATGCAAAGAAAAAAGGCATTAGAATATTGCGTGGGGGAAATATTCTACCCAACAAGTATATATTCAAAGATGATGATGTGTTTGTGTCAGAGGAGTTTGTCAATGCAAATACCCTTCTAAAAAAGAATTGCATCATCACTCCTGCTGTAACCAGTTTGGAGAATATTGGTAAAATGGCAGTGATAGAAAAAGACTACATTGACGTTAGTGCAGGTGGATTCGTTTTCATCATCAGTCCATACATTCAAAACAACAAGCACTCCTTGTTACTCGCTTATTTCCTTCAAAGTCCATTTCTTATTGAAGCAATGCGAGGAATAACCAAGAAGTCTGGAGCGGCCTTTTATAACCTTGGAAAAGAACGGCTGAAAGAGTTGTATCTACCATTGCCTCCAAGGGCTGAGCAACAACGCATTGTTGCTCAAATAGAAACACTATTTGAGCAACTTCGATAATTGGTCAATCTTTTGAACAATTCTTTTCTGCTCTTGAAATGGCGGAATGCCAATAATAAGACCATAGAAAAACTCCTTGTTGAGGTGTGGAATTGCTGCACCTTTCTTAGAATTGCGTAAAGTCTCTTTGTATAACCGTATAAAAGCCAAAACATAAGGTTCATACATTGAAGAACTTATCCACAGCTGCTTGAATGTACTGCCCATATAGCCATCTTGTGGTACGATGAAAACTTCACCAGAGTTTTCACCATCCACAAGCATTATATTGTCACCTTTATATACGAGTTTGCCTTGTTCTACAATAGTCTCTGAACTTTTACCACGTAAGTATCTTGCATCTAACAAGCATTGTTTGCCAGAGGTTTTCAAGCCGTCTGTAAGTTGGCAGACTGCATTTAATCGAACTATAGACCACGAGGTTGGAAAATCAAAAGGAAGTTCAATCTCAGCTACTTTGTTCCCTATCTGTTCATAATACTTGTTATCGTCACCACGGAAGATGGTAGAATCGTTGAGGGCAGATCTCTTTAGTTTGCCTTCTTTCACGAGTTTCTGCTTCTCTGCTTTTATCTGTTCAAGCAATTCTTGAGCTGTACCTTCTTCGGCAATTTGTGAAACAAGTTTCCCTTGAATTGCTTCTTGTAGAATGGATTTGCGTAACTTGTCTTTAATTTCCGAGTTAAGTTTGTCCTGTAGTAATTGATTGTTGCTATATTTTTCCACTAATGGCAATAGACATTGAATTTTTTCAACAATTCGGTGTTGTTCTGCCAATGGAGGTATAGGCATTAAATGAGAAATCAATTTTTCTCTTGAAATGTTTGGCTGAGCACCACCTTCGCCTTTCTTGATGAAGTCAAGTTGACTACCCATCAAAAAGAAAAACAAAAAAAAGTTGTAAACGCCAAGTGGAGTACAAGCACAGCAAGCCTGGTTGGTTGTAAGTTCCTTGCCAACAATAGCCACCTTACCAATAGTAGCGCCATACATAGCAATAAGAACATCGCCAATTTTATTTATTCTTAATGAACATTCTTGCAACGCTTTGTCTGTAATCTTTATTTCAGAATCATAGACAATTCCATTATTCAACTCTCCAGTTCTTAACCATAAAATTGAACCTCCATAGTAATCAAGATTACCCTTTGCTGGTGTGGATCCAGCTCCCCACTCACCAATACTTCCCATTCTACACCATTCCCACCCATTTGGTATCTCAAATGGTATCTCCTCGTCGATGCACTTCACCTCCCCTGTGACGAGAAACTTCTCATAATAGGAATTGTCCTCACCACGGTAAATGATGGATGCGTTCTTGTCGCGCTTGATTTTCTTCTCCTTGATCAAGCGTTCTTTCTCCCCACGAATCTTTTCAAGCAAAACGCTTGCTGGTTCGTCATTAGGGTCTTGCGGTACAAGTTTGCCCTGTATCGCCCATTGTAATATGCTATTTTTTAATTGCTTTCCGTTCATTGTTTGTTACTTTGCGAATTGGCTAACCGGTGGTTAGCCAATTCATGAATTATTCATAGTCTTCACCTCTGACACCTAACTCCCCTTTGCTCATTGCATTGGCAATGTCAATCTTCAATTCCTCATCGTAATCCTCACCATTCATGAAAAAAGTCAGTATGCGGAGAAGCAAGTTTTGGTCGATGTTGGATGCAGCCACATGATAGACGATGGACTCCATTTGTCGCATAAACGTTGTCGCTTGCCAGAAGTACGAATTCTTGTGAAGAAAATATGTTCCAAGTGTCAAGGCAATACGTTTGTTACCGTCATTAAAATAATGCCCAGAACAGAACTTGAACACCAAATAACAGAGTTTATCGGCAAAGTCAGGATAATACATATCATTCTGCACGAAATTGAGAGTGGCAAGAATGCCACCCTCGTCTCTCACACCTTCAAATCCGCCATCACTTGCATCTACCATCTTGCAATAGACATTAATGGCTTCATCGTAACTGATATATAGAATTTCCTTATTCATTGTTATCTGCTTGTTTTAATCGTTTCAATACATCTTTGTTGTCTGCCAATATGTTATCGAAATCAATAGACTGATTGCCAATAAAACGTTCAAACTCTTCTGGGGTTACCGCTTTAAGGTATTCTGCAATATTGCCATGATAGGCATCGCGAAAACTATAGTCACGAGAATCCATTTTGGTGCGAGCATCATTAAGATAAGGCTTTTGCATAGGATGTTCGGCCAAATCATTGACAATAGCCTTCACTTCTTCCATTGACAACAATCTACCGCCATTTTCTTTGAATCTTTGCTGTATGGTAGCACCCACACCATTCTCAAATGAGGATATGACAAGCAGCACCTCTGCATAGAGTGTGTGACGCACATTGTCTTTTGAATCAAGGGACAAGACGTTTCGGTATTCCTTGGCATTCTCCTTGAACACTGCCTCGTATATATAGTCGGTCACTTGGGAATACTTGTATGTCTTGTGTCCTGCTACACACTGGTTCATAGCCGAAGTGAGATTCTTACGGTAGTTTTCTTCTGTAATAGCGGCTGGTATGTAGTTCACATCCCGTCGATTGATATACTTTGTTCCACCGCCTGTCTTTTCATTGATTGTTGCTATTACTATATCCAAGATGGCACTGCGCAAAGCTTTTGCCTTTTCACTCTCAGCCAACAGCATTCCGATATTAAGGAACGAGCGAAAATTGAACAGACCCAGTTGCGTAGTTTTGCTCCCGACATTTATGACGGGAGCAAACTGTAATTTTAAGTCTTTCAGCCGTTTCCCCTTACATAAAAAGTAACCATTGGCAGATAATTCTGAACCATAATTTTCGATATATCGTTCTATCGTTCGTTCTTCAACTTCATAGAAATCTGCTACCATTTTCTTTGTGAAACGATATTCGCCATCGAACATCATTCCTGTAATGTCCAATGTCTCTTGTATGTGTTCAATCGCAAAACGATTGTTCAATACATTCTGACGCTCTATGTTTGATACTGTCAAATCCTTCATGACTTCTCGTATTATTCGTTATCAAGTTGAATATTTATTCCCAAGATACGCTGTATTTCTGCCAAAGTCTTGTCTATTTCATGGTCAAGAGCTTTTCGTTTCTTAAAATAGTCGGCAAGCAGCTCGGCTGGAGGCAAAATCTCCTCATCCTCTTTCGGGAATTTGCACAAGTCGAAGTTACAATCCGAATCTATCAACTCTTGTACTGGATAGCAGCGTGATTTCTCATCACCATCGGCAATGATAATCTCCTTACGGTCGTTCCACCACTCACGGATAGGGTTGCAGTGCTCCAACTTCATAGACTTGGTTTTAGAGAAATGTTTGTATCCCTCTGGCATGTCAAGGCGATAGAACCACGTTTCCTTTGTAGAATAACCCTCTGGAGCGTCCTCTGCACTGGTATTGTCGAAGAACAGAATGTTGGTGGCAATCGAAGTGTAAGGAGCAAAGATACTGCCCGGCAAACGGATAATGGTATGCAAGTTGAAATCTCTGAGTAGCTTGGTCTTGATGGCAATCTTAGTATTGTCGGCGCCAAACAGGAAACCATCAGGCACAATGACCGCTGCACGACCATTCTTCTTCAGTCGGTACATGATGAGAACCATGAACAAGTCGGCAGTCTCGCTACTGCGCATATCGGAAGGGAAGTGTGACTTGACATCCGACTTCTCGTTGCCACCGTATGGAGGGTTCATCAACACAACATCAAACTTATCATCGTCCGTATAGTTGAGTACATCTTTTGTAAGAGAGTTGTCGTGATAAACTAATGGAGTGTCTATGCCATGCAACAAGAGGTTTGTCACGCATAGCATATATGGGAATTGTTTCTTTTCAATGCCAAATACAGATTGATTGTACTCTTTGCGGTCTTCGGCAGTCTTTACTTTTTTATCCAGTTCGCCCAACCAACTTGTGATGAAGCCACCTGTGCCACAGGCGAAGTCTGCCATTTTTTCGCCAATCCGCGGATTGACTATTTCTGCCATAAATTCGGTCAAGGCTCTTGGGGTGTAGAACTCACCAGACGAACCAGCCGACTGCATTTCTTTTAGGATAGTCTCGTATATCTCACCAAAAGCATGACTTTCTTCATAATCGCCAAGGTTCAAACCGTCAATCACATTCAGCACTTGGCGAAGCTGAACACCATCTTTCATGTATTGGTTGGCATCCTCAAATGTGGTCTTTACAATCGCCTGACGGATAGGAGTATCTGGCGTTACCTCTATTTTTTTGAGTTCCACAAACAATGTGTTGTTGACAAACGAAAGTAGCTCATCACCTGTCAAGGCATTACCGCTTCCGTCGTCATGCGCCCAGTTGCGCCAACGACATGCTTCGGGAATGATAGACTTGTAGTCATCCTCGTCTAACTCCCAATCATTTTCTTTTTCGTCATAGACCTTCAAGAACAGCATCCATGCCATCTGCTCTATGCGCTGCGCATCACCGTTGATACCGGCATCATTGCGCATTATGTTGCGTACTCGTTTTACGAAATTTGATAAACTCATATTTTGTGTTGATTTTATGCTATATTATATATGTATTGTTCCAATTCCTTTACGGCATCAAGATAGCCTTGCTTGCCACCAAAGAACTTCACGATTTTTGCCTTTGAACCCAGTTTGCGGAACGGGTCATTTTCAAGCACTGTCAGGCTTTCCAATTCTGACACACCCTCCTTGGCGTACTTATCCAATAGGGCTTCAAGCACGAGCCGTGCCTGTTCGCCATACTTGCTGAATATATCACGTTTCTTCACCTGCTCGGCACGCTCACGCCGTGTAAGGGTTTTCTTGCCGTAAGCTATATGGCAGATGAAATCGAAATCATCCACATCATCCATGTTTTGATCATGTTTCAATGTGGCAAGGTCAATACCACAATCTTTGAGCATTTCAGCAATGTCTGACTTTTTCTTGGTCTCTTGCCACTTGGACGTGAACGTGTCAATCGTTGCGTAGGAGTCAACAATGCTTTTCTTTGTATAGTCAGTAATGCTTTCCGTGCGAAGCAACTTGCCGTTAGTGTCATAGACAGAAACAACCTTGTTGATGACCATAACTTGGCAACCATCCTTGGCGACTATCGGTTTGGGGCGTGGCTCTGAGTCTGGTTTTTTCTCTTCAGGCGGATCTTTCTCTTCAGGAAGAACATTTGGCTTCGGCTCTTTTTCTTTGGGTGGATAATTAGGGTCTATCTCAATCGGCCCGTCCCAATCTGGGTCTGCAAACAGTCGCGTTACATTGCGAAAGTCTATAACCGTAAAGTATGTCTTTCCCTCCTTTTCACGGAGACGAGTACCACGGCCAATTATCTGCTTGAACTCGGTCATAGATCCGATTTGTTGGTCAAGTACAATGAGCTTTGTCATCTTGCAGTCAACACCTGTTGAAAGTAACTTGCTTGTAGTTGCTATGACAGGATATTTAGACGATACAGAAATAAAGTAATCCAATTTACTTTTTCCGTATTCATCACTACCAGTTATACGCACCACATAATCAGGATTTTTCTTACACATATCAGCATTGGCATTGGTCAATGCGACACGCATACGCTCGGCATGGTCTTCGTCAGCACAAAACACAATGGTTTTCGCCATGCGGTCTGTGCTTTTCAGATAGTTGGTTATCTCTTGCGCAACTTCCCTTATACGGTCTTCTATGACAATGTTGTAATCATAGTCGCTGTTGTTGTAAATGCGGTCTTCAATCTCGTTGCCATAAATATCCTTTTGTCCCTTTGTCGGTCTCCACTCATCGCCAATGTTGGTTGTGATGTTGATTACCTTGAAAGGGGCGAGAAAACCATCCTCAATGCCATTTTTAAGACTATATGTATAAACAGGCTCACCAAAGTAGCCGATACTTGACTGATACTTAGTTTCTTTTGGCGTGGCAGTCATACCAATATGAGTAGCCGAAGAAAAGTATTCCAAGATGTTTCGCCAGTTGCTATCATCTTTTGCGCTACCTCTATGGCACTCGTCAACGATAACGAGGTCGAAGTAGTCGGGATTAGGAAACAGCTCCTTATAGTTCTTGGCATCATTCTGTCCAATCAACTGTTGGTATAGCGCAAAGAACACTTGATAAGATTTCAATTCCTCCAAATGATTCTTGTCTTTTGAGTAGTCAATTTTGTGCGTCACCTTGTTTAACGGCTTGAAGTCCTGTTGTATGGATTGGTCAACCAATATGTTGCGGTCTGCAAGATACAGCACTTTCTTCTTCAAATCACTATAAATCAAACGCCATACAATCTGAAAGGCTGTGTATGTCTTGCCTGTGCCAGTTGCCATGACAAGAAGCACACGGTTTTGTCCTTTTGCGATGGCGTTGACTGTGCGGTTTACAGCATTACGTTGATAATATCGTGGTGGAAAAATGTTCTGACCTGTACAGAAAGGCTGCTCAATGACCGCCAACTCTTGCTCATTAAGTCCGTTGCCATTGTTAGCCTCCCTTTTGTATCTTTCTATAAGTTCTTCTTTTGTAGGAAACTCATCCATAGCAAAAGATCGTTCTTTTCCTGTTAAGAAGTCATGTTCGGCAAAACCCTCTCCATTTGAACTATACGCAAACTTGACATCAAGCATTTGGGCATAAGTCATGGCTTGTTGCAAGCCATGAGAAACAGAGTGGTTTGCATCCTTAGCCTCTACAATGGCTAAGGGTGTTGCCTTGTTCGCATAAAGCACATAGTCGGCAAACTTAGGTTTCTCTCTATGCACAAGATTGCCATGAAGGCTAATTTTACCGTCAGTAAATTTAACCTTCTGTTCCATAAATATACTATCCTTTGACCATCCCTTGCTTGTAATGGCGTCGTTGATATAGCGGAACTTGACATCCTCTTCTGTTAAATCTTTGCTTATGCTCATGTTCTAATAACGTTTTATTATCGGAAGTTCTATAACATAATTTCGTAAGACAGAAAACTACGAGTTCTTTACACTCTTTCGTTCTTGTTCGTAATCAAATCCTTGAGGTCAACTTCTAAAATATTTGAGATTTCAAGAAGTGTCTCCAAATCGGGTTGGTATTTGTTCCGAGCATAACAATTGACAGTGCTAAAGCTCTTACCTAACTGTTTTGCCAGCCAGGTTTGTGAAATACCCTTGCTATCTAAGACATCTTTTATCTTGTTCAGTTTCATAAATTCACCGAATTTTGCTGTAAATATACATTAAATTTTGCGATAATCATCATGAATTAATCTATTTTGTGTGTATTATTCGCTGTATAGCAATATAGCGATTGTGTAGCGATTGTAATTTTGTGTAGTTATTGTATTTTGTAGCAGAGAAGAGCTGTTTGACAGCAAACGTGTGCATATTCCTGAAATTAGAACAGTCGCTAAATCGTTACTTCTTTTGAGGTGAAAAACTCATAAATGACCTATTTGGAGCTATTAGGCAAATTATAGTGTGATTTTCAGTGAAAAAAAATGAAAGAATGGTTGTGGGGAATGTTGTGGGGGAGTATCTTTGTGGGTGTAACTAGTTAAACGTTTTTGATGAAGATGGCGAAGAAGAAAATTGCGACCAAGAATGCGACTAAGAAGAAGGCTGCTAAGCGATTGTCGGAGGTGACGAAGCCGATCGGAATGACGCTGGAGGAGTGGCAAGTGGCTTTGCGTCAGCAAGCTGCCATGTCCGAAAATTTCGGCATTGAGCCTATCGACGAGGAGTCGGCACCAGGCGAATATTGGGTGCGCAACCCACACACTCACTGGAGATACAAGGTGGTGTATCGTGGAGCAGATAGTGTGTGGAACTATTGCTCATGCCTTGATTTCAAGACTTCGCAATTAGGAACTTGCAAGCATCTTGAGGCTGTGAAAAACAAAATTAGCAACAGCCGCAAAATGCGTGTTCATCGCGACATACCTGCCTACACGAGCATCTATCTGTCGTATCGCAAAGGTCGCACGGTCCGTATTCGCATAGGTTCGGAATGTGAGAGTGAGTTCAAGGAGTTGGCAAGTCGCTATTTTGATGCCGACGGGGCGCTTCTCGCAAATGGATATGAGCATTTCCCGACGATGCTCAACGAGGCTCGGCAGATTTCCGACACTTTCCGCTGCTACGACGATGCTCTTGAGTTTGTGCTTGAGGTGCGTGAAAGCAAGACGCGCGCCGAGATAGTCAACGGTCTGACCGATGAGGTTCTCGATTCGCTGCTGAGCGTCAGCCTTTTCCCCTATCAGAAAGAAGGTGTGCGGTTTGCCGTAAGACAGGGGCGCACTCTGATTGCCGATGAGATGGGACTTGGCAAAACCATTCAAGCCATCGCCACAACAGAAGTGCTACGGAAGCACAATCTGCTGGGCAACGTTCTGGTGGTTTGCCCCACATCGCTAAAATATCAGTGGAAGAGCGAGATTGAGCGCTTCACAAAAGCCGATGTAATGGTAATTGAAGGTGATGCGGCAAAGCGAAAAGTGCTCTATGCCGATGCTTCCACCTATAAAATCGTTTCGTATCACACAATGGCAAACGATGCCAGATTCATGGGGCATATTGATGCCGATATGGTGATTCTCGACGAGGTGCAACGCCTGAAAAACTGGCACACGAGGATTGCTGCCGCTGCCCGACGGCTGAAATCTAAATATATGGTAGCACTTTCTGGCACACCACTTGAAAATAAGCTTGAGGAACTGTTCTCGGTGATGGAACTGGTGGACCAGTATTGCCTCGGTCCATACTATCAATTCCGCGACCAGTGCATTGTGACCAACGATACAGGGAAGGTGCTGGGCTACCGCAACCTCAACGCCATTGGCTCCCAAGTGAAGCAAAAGTTGATTCGTCGCAGAAAACGCGATGTGGAAATGCAGTTGCCCCACCGATGCGACACTAATTTGCTCGTGCCTATGACAGATCAGCAGATGGCCATTCACGAAGAGTGCGCATCGACTGTGGCTCAACTCATTCACAAATGGAACGCTCACCACTTCCTTTCGGAGAAAGATAGACACAGATTGCTGCTCAACCTCAATATGATGCGCATGGTGTGCGACAGCACATTCATCCTCGACCAGCACACACGATATGATGTGAAGATTGGAGAATGCCTCAACATGATCGACCAAATGATACAGAGTGGTGATGAGAAAGTGGTGGTTTTCAGTCAATGGGAGCGAATGACACGCCTCTTGGTGCAAGAATTTGAAAAGAGAGGCATCGGTCACGTTTATCTTCATGGTGGAGTGCCTTCGCCAAAGCGTGGCGCTATCGTGCAAAGTTTCCAATCCGACCCCGATTGCCGTGTGTTCCTCTCCACCGATGCAGGCAGCACGGGATTGAACCTACAGTCGGCATCGCTGATTGTAAACCTCGACCTGCCATGGAATCCTGCCGTGCTCGAACAGCGTATAGGCCGCATTTATCGCCTCGGTCAACAGCGCAACATTCAGGTTATCAACCTTGTGTCGAAAGGCACGATCGAGGAAAATATGATAGGTAAATTGCGATTCAAACAAAACATGTTTGAGGGAGTGCTCGACAATGGCGACGACTCGATTTTCATCAGCGACGATAAATTCAGCACCATCGCCAATGTGGTGGGCAGCGTAATAGAAGATGATGCGAACAAAGAACCCGCAACGGCTGTTTCCTCAGACGACTTGGAGGATAAACGCGACGCTATTGACACGCAGGACACCCCGGATACCATCAGTCCTGACAACCTCGAATACGAGTTTGAATTTGAAGAGCATGAGTCTGAAGCAGAGGCGGAACAGTCGGTGAAACCAGAGGACGAATATCACGAAACCACGCCCACCATAGCCGACGACACACCCGAACGGCTCGTGGAAAAAGGCATATCGTTCTTGTCTGGACTTGCGAAAACGCTCCAGTCGCCCGAAGCCACAGCACGCTTGGTTGACAGCATCGTGAAAACCGATGAAGCCACCGGGCAAACCTGCATCAATATCCCTGTAGCAGACAAAGAAAGCGTGACACAAGTGGTATCCTTAGTGTCTAAACTCTTTTCCTCGCTTTCCAAATAACGCTTATTTTACTTTTGTGGGGCGGTTAGGAGTTTTTGGTGAGGCGGCGCATTTGGGTGATGCCTTGGTTGAGGTGCTTGAGGGCGTAGGTGAAGGGCACGTTGGCGCTGCGGTGCGCGCGCCATGCCAGCAGGGGGAGGCGAAGCCACATGGTGGTGCGGTAGCTGTGGTAGAGTATGGCACCGTTGGCACGCAGCACGCTTGCTTCACCGGCGCGTGTGACCGATGTGGTGGGGCCCAGATGCTCCACTACCTGTATGGGGAAGTATTGGCAATTTAATTCGGCATTAATGGCGTCGGCAATAAATATTGCCTCTTCTCCTGCACCGAACATATCTGAGCCCATAGTGCTTTATTATTTTGAAAGTATAACATATCAATGTCGCTCATATTTTAGTTTTATGTTGATTTAACTCCAATCGGGATAAATGACATATCCTTAAGAAATTAGATGTCGCTTTGGAGAACTCTGAGCACTTGGACTGGTTGGAGCGAAGGGCGTTTTCTGGATGCTCTGTGTTAGACGCTGGTGATGGGAGTTTAGCTTCATGCCAGTGCCACTTTTGCAAATCATGCACATGCCAGTTTTTTGCAAAAAAGGCAACTGCAGTGTGATGCTGCGGTTGCCTTTTATGAATTAATAAAGGAATGTGGGGGGATTATTCTTCGTCGTCCACTTCCTTCATGGTGGTGAACACGTTTTGAACGTCGTCGTCTTCTTCTACAGCCTCGAGGAGTTTTTCTACTGCTGCGCGACCTTCGGCATCAAGTTCCTTGGTGTCGGTTGGGTCGTAAACGAACTCGGTGCTGGTGATTTCGAAGTCGTTGTCTTCAAGATACTTCTGAATGTCGCCGTTCGACTCAAAAGCACCAGAGATAATGATTTCCTCTTCGTCTTGGTCGAAATCTTCTGCGCCGCAGTCGATAAGTTCGAGTTCGAGGTCTTCGAGCGTCACACCTTCTTTAGCCTTAACGTGGAAGTAGCACTTGTGGGTGAACATAAATGCCACAGAACCGCTGTTGCCGAGCGTACCGCCGTTTTTGTTGAAGTGAGTGCGGAGGTTAGCCACAGTGCGAGTGGTGTTGTCGGTAGCGGTCTCTACGAGCACTGCGATACCGCCAGGAGCGTAACCTTCGTAGATTACTTCCTTGTAGTCGCTTGCGTCCTTATCGGTAGCCTTCTTGATGGCGCGTTCCACAGTGTCTTTAGGCATGTTGGCAGCCTTAGCGTTGCTCATGAGGGCACGCAGACGAGAGTTGGCTGTTGGGTCGGGACCACCAGCCTTCACAGCCATTGTGATTTCCTTACCAATGCGGGTGAATGTGCGCGACATGCTACCCCATCTTTTCAATTTTCTTGCTTTGCGATATTCAAAAGCTCTTCCCATGTGATAATTTTATTTTATATTGTTTGTTTTTATTTTTCTCTTTGATTAATCGTGGTGCTCACTTACGATACCGATAAACACGAGGTCGCTGTCGGTGCGGTTGATGAGGGTGTGGCCGTGTCCCATTGGGCAGTAGTGCATCTCACCCACGGTGAAGTCTTCCTCGGTGCCGTCGTCCATCACCACATGGCCTGTGCCGCTGATGATGTAGTAGGTCTCACTGTTTTTCTCGTGCATGTGCATACCAATCGACGCACCTGGGGGAAGCAGTCCCTGCATGATGCGGTTCTGCTCATCGAGATAGGTTTTCACCACATATTCTCCTTCGCCACCTTTAAAGTTTGCCACGGTGGTGGCTTCCATTTTTTTGAAATCGATAATCATAAGTTTTGGTTTTTTAGAGTCTACGAGCCAACGGGTCAACGGGTCAACAAGTTGACGGTTGGGGGTTGGCTCGCAGCCTCATTATATCTTATTGTCCAGCAAGCCTCAAACTCTCGAATTTTCGAAATCTCGAAATCTCGAAAAAACTCGTAGACCTGTTGACTCGTAGACTTGTAGACTTCTTATCTCAACTGTGCGCCAACTTCCTTTTGGAGGTTGGTCACCACCTTCTTCATTACGGCCTCAATTTGCTTGTCTTGGAGCGTCTTTTGGTCGTCTTGGAGGAACATGGCGATAGCGTAACTCTTCTTGCCGGCTTCGAGGTGCTTGCCTTCGTACACGTCGAAGAGTGTCACCTTCTTAAGCAACTTGCGTTCGCTCTGCTCAACCACACGCTTGATTTGTTCGTAGGTCACGGTTGAATCCACGAGCAACGCCAAGTCGCGGCGCACTGGCAAAGTCTTTGGCAGGTCGTAGTATTTCACGTCCTTCTTGGCTGCGAGTTTGCAGAGCAAGTGCCAGTTAAACTGTGCGAAGTACACTTCCTGTTCCACATCGAATTTCTTAGCCACGTCGGCATCCACCACGCCAAGCACACCGATGAGTTTGCCACCACGGTTCTTGTAAGAGAGGGCTGGAGTGAGCAGCTCGTTGTCGAATTGCTCAACCACCACTTCCTTTTCGTTGATGCCAAGGCGGCGGAAGATGTTTTCAACAGCGGCCTTCAGGTCGTAAACGCTGAGTGGGCGAACTGCGTCGGCCCAACTGTCGCCGTGGTTGTTACCGGTGAGCCAAATGCCGAGTGCTTGATGCTCGGTGTATGGTGCGAGAGCCACCTCGGTGTTGTCGGTTTCGGCATCGTAGCGATACACATCGCCGAATTCATACATTTTGAGGTTGGCGTTTTTGCGGTTGATGTTGCGTGCGAGGCTTTCCAAACCGCCGAACAGCATGGTTTGGCGCATCACGTTGAGGTCGCCGCTGAGGGCGTTCATCAGGTGCACGCAGTTCTTTTCAGGGTAACTTTCCAAGCCTTCGTAGTAGCTTGAGCTGGTGAGCGAGTTGTTCATGATTTCGTTATAACCAGCAGCGGTGAGTTGTTCCGAGATGAGGTCTTGCATATCGTCGCGGAAGTCAACTTCGCTCTTGTTGCTGAGTGTGCCTTTCACCTCGCTGGTGAATTCCACATTATTATAACCGTACACGCGGAGAATGTCTTCCACCACGTCGCATGGGCGTTGCACATCCACGCGGTAGGCTGGCACCACAATGTTGATTTTCTCTGCGTCTTCGCTCACGATTTTCATTTCAAGGCTTTCAACGATGCCCTTGATGGTGTCGTTGTCGATGTGCTTGCCGATGAGGTTGGTCACATAGTCGAACTTCAGTTCCACAGGGAAACCAGGGAATTCGCGGCTCTTCACATCGATGATATCGCCACAAATCTCACCACCTGCGAGTTCCTTGATGAGGATAGCGGCGAGTTTGAGGTTGTAAACGGTGTCGTTGGGGTCGATGCCACGCTCGAAGCGGAACGATGCGTCGGTGTTCAAGCCGAAGCGGCGTGCGCTCTTGCGCACCCAAGTGGGGTGGAAGTAGGCACTTTCGAGGAACACGTCGGTAGTGGCGTCGGTCACGCCTGAATCCAGACCGCCAAACACACCGCCGATGCACATAGGCTCTTCGGCGTTGCAAATCATGAGGTCGCGGTCGGTGAGTGTGCGTTCCACACCGTCGAGAGTGGTGAACTTAGTGCCTGGGGCAACGGTCTTCACCACCACCTTATCGCCTTTCACCTTGCTGAGGTCGAAACTGTGCATAGGTTGACCTGTGCCAAGGAGAATGTAGTTGGTGATGTCCACAATATTGTTGATAGGGCGTTGGCCTACGGTCAGAAGGTAATCCTTCAGCCACTTAGGGCTTTCTTGCACCTTCACGCCACGAATGGTGAGGCCGCAGTAGCGAGGGCAAGCCTCGGTGTTTTCCACTTCCACAGGAATGGCACCGTCGGCGCGGTCGCTCTTGAAAGCGTCAACGCTTGGGCGGTGAATCTTGGTGTCGTAGCCGTGACGCTTCATCCAAGCGTAGAGGTCGCGAGCCACACCGTAGTGCGAAGCACCGTCCACACGGTTAGGGGTGAGGTCCACCTCAATCAGCCAGTCGCTCTCCACACCGTAGTAGTCGGCTGCAGGAGTGCCCACTTTCGCGTCGGCAGGAAGCACGATGATGCCATCGTGGCTTGAGCCCACGCCTATTTCGTCTTCAGCGCAAATCATACCGCACGACTCCACGCCGCGAAGTTTTGAGCGCTTGATGGTGAACTCGTCGTCGCCATCGTAAAGTTTTGTTCCGAGAGTTGCCACAATCACCTTTTGGCCGGCAGCCACGTTGGCAGCGCCGCACACGATTTGCGCAGGAGCCTCGCCATTGCCGAGGTCAACGGTGGTGACATGCAGGTGGTCGCTGTTGGGGTGCATTTCGCAAGTGAGCACTTCGCCCACCACAAGTCCCTTCAGACCGCCTTTGATAGTTTCTACTTCTTCAAGAGCACCAACTTCCAGACCGAGCGAGGTGAGTGCCACGCTCACTTCTTGTGGGGTCAAATCGAAGTCGATGTAGTCCTTCAACCATTTATATGAAACGTTCATAGCTTGAAAATATATATATTTTTTGTTGTTTTGCCATTTGTTGATTTGCCACTTAGGGCGCAAGGCGCTTGTAAGTGCCTATAATCGTGCAAATTTACAAAGAATTTTCAACTTATAAAAGACAATCCCATTTTTTAGCACTAATCCCACCCCACAGCCACCATTCCAACCACCATTCCACCCCACCCACAGCACCCCCACTCCCACCTACCCGAAATTTACTGCAAATTTGCAATAAATTCCGAATAGACGCTGCTTTGATGTTGTTACAGCACCTTGTCGGAAGTGAGGAATTGGAACAGACCGATGAAAGTGAAGCCGTTGTCGTCGGTATAGGCGGCGATGTCATCGCCTACGATGATGATTTTCTTAAACGAATCGTCGATGCGTTTGAGCGAGGCGAGTTCTTGTTCGCGCTTTTCATCATCGGGGAGTGCGTAAGCCGATTGTATGTAGTATTTTTCCGAGCCGTTGGTGGCTATGAAATCCACCTCGTATTGCTTGTATTCCGACTTTCCATTCACCATTTCGCGCTTTTCAACCACGCCAACATCAACCCGAAATCCCCTGATGCACAATTCATTGAAAATCACGTTTTCCATAATGTGCGTAATCTCTTGCTGGCGGTAGTTGAGCCGAGCGTTTCTCAACCCCACATCCACGGCATAGTATTTTTGTATCGACTCAAAATATCTTCTTCCTTTGATGTTGTATCGCTTTGCGCCTTGGAAAAGGTAAGCATCTTCAAGGTATCCGAGGTACGTGTTCACGGTTTCGGAACTGATTTTCACCTTTTGCAAAGTAGTGATAGTGTTTGCTATCTTATTGGGGTTGTTCAGCGAGCCAATGGAGGAACAAAGCGTGTCGACCAGGGCTTCCAGTGCTTGGCGGTTTTTAACGTTTTGGCGGTCCACCACATCGGCGATATATGTTTTGGTCCAAAGGCGTTGGAGGTAGGAGGTTTTCTGCTCTGGGGTTTTGTGCCGCATGAGTCCAGGCATACCGCCAAAAGTGTAGTATTCTTTCCAAAGAGCATTGATTGGCTCGCTCCAATTGCTACAAAACTCCTTGAACGACAGCGGGTAAACCCGCACTTCGTCGCCTCTGCCACGGAAAAGGGTGTTGATGTCACTTGACAGAAACCTTGAATTTGATCCAGTGACATACACATCCACATTGTCCTTCTTGTTCAGCCCATTCACAATTTTCTCGAATCCATCTACTTCTTGAATCTCGTCGAGAAACACATAGTACTGTTCGCTGTCGCTGGTGATTTTTTCGCGAAGATACGCCTTGAGGTTGTCTTTATCGGTAAGATCCCTCGTTTCCTCAAGGTCGTCGGTGTCGAAAGTGATGAGGATAATATTTTCTTTATCAACGCCTTGGCTAATGAGCCAATCGGTGTATATTTTGCTCAACAGCCACGATTTTCCGCATCTTCTGGAGCCAGTTATAACTTTCACTTCGCCATTGTTGCGCCTATTGATGAGTTTCTGAAGATACATTTCACGATTAATGTAATGTTCCATATTTGAGAAGATTAGAGGTTTCTATTTGAAATTTACTGCAAATTTACAATAAATTCCGAATAGACCAAATTTTCTCCGCAAAATCCCACCATTTTTACCCGAAATTCGTGGAATGAGAAGTGAATCGGAACCAAAATTTTAGGAAATGATATACATGTTGTCCCGAATATGATGCGACGAAATTCCGTTAGGAATTTGATGTGTGTAGGCAGGTATGCAGAAAAG